>Ga0209148_1000503_pt1 | contig 39782 bp, 24 predicted proteins | sample AraplaCol_mMF_r2_2_FD_184288 | JGI IMG/M metagenome (GOLD analysis project Ga0209148, IMG submission 184288) | Arabidopsis root microbial communities from North Carolina, USA - plate scrape CL_Col_mMF_r2 (SPAdes) (version 2) | ecosystem: Host-associated > Plants > Roots > Endosphere | place... | reverse complement strand
CTCCGGCAAGATCATGCGCCGCATCCTGCGCAAGATCGCCGAGGACGAACCGGGCAGCTTAGGGGACACCTCGACCTTGGCCGATCCCGCCGTGGTCGATGACCTCGTCAAGAACCGGCAGAACCGACGAACAGTGTAGACGCGAGGGCGGACGATGAACATCGATGCGATCGCGATTGGCTATGCGCCACCGGACGACGTTAACGTCGTCGTCGAGGTGCCCCTTGGGGGAGAGCCGATCAAATACGAACTGGACAAGAGCTCGGGCGCGCTCGTCGTCGATCGTTTTCTCTATACCCCGACCCGCTACCCTGGCAATTATGGCTTTGTGCCGCGTACGCTTTCAGAGGATGGCGACCCCATCGATGTGCTCGTTGCCAATACGCGACCAATCGTTCCCGGAGCCGTCATCAATGTGCGACCAGTCGGTGTATTGAGAATGGAAGACGATGGCGGCGGCGATGAGAAGATCATCGCTGTTCCATCGTCCCGTCTCACCCAGCGTTACCAACATGTGCACACCTATACAGACCTGCCCGAGATCACCTGGAAGCAGATCGAGCATTTCTTCCTTCACTACAAGGATCTCGAACCCGGCAAGTGGGTACGGCTTTCGGGGTGGGGGGACGCGGACCAAGCCCGCAAACTGATCGAGGCGGCGATCGCGCGCGCTGGCATCCGAAGATCGCGTTGAGGAGGAGTTGGATGAGGCTTGTACTGTTGGGACCGCCCGGCGCAGGAAAGGGCACGCAGGCGTTCAAGCTCGCACAGATTTTTGGGATTCCGCAGCTTTCAACAGGCGATATGCTCCGCGCGGCAGTAGCTGCTGGAACAGCGGTCGGGCGACAGGCCAAAGACATCATGGAACGGGGCGGCCTTGTACCGGATCAACTGGTGATCGGGCTCATCCGCGAGCGCATCGCACAGCCCGATGCCGTCAGAGGATTCATCCTGGATGGCTTTCCGCGTACCGTAACCCAGGCAGAGAGCTTGGACGAGGTCCTCGGTCGCCACAAGCTGAACCGCGTGCTCGAGCTCAAGGTCGACGAGCGCCAGTTGTTGGATCGAATAGTCGGCCGCGCGACGCAGGCTCGCGCCAATGGAGAAGGGGCGCGGGCGGACGACAATGCAGAGGCACTCAGCGCGCGGCTGACGGCCTACGCCCGTGAAACCAAGCCCTTGACCGACTATTATGAAGCCAGAAGACTACTTAGGACGGTTGACGCCTCGTTGCCTATCGACCGGGTTACTGCAGACCTGGTCGAAGCAATCGAGTGATCGGCAGCCGTTTTATGGGCGCACCAGCTAATTGCGTACGACGGATGATTCGCGCGCAGCTCTGATGCGAAACTCGGCAGCCGTGGCGCGGGGCCGCCAATCGACGTACCGGTGCTGAGGAGAGACAGGTCATCGTTCACCTCGCATGTATGGGCTTCGTGCGCTCATCATCTTAGTCCAGGATCTGCGTTGAGCGCATTCGGCTGCGCCGGTGTCGTCCCGGAAAGATGGCGGACGCCATCGCTGATCTCGCTGAAGCTTGGTTGCGTCCATTGGCCCACAAAAAAAAAGCCCCGGACGAACCGGGGCTGAAAGAGTCTGGAGGTTTGCAGAGATAGTCGGGTAGAGACGTCAGTACTTGGCGACGGCAGGGCCGTCCCAATGGAGCTTGTAGTTCACACCAACCAGCACGGTCTGAACGCGCTGGCTCGAGCTGATGACCTCGCCTGGGGCGCCGCCTGCCAGCGTGAACTGCTGTGCGTTGTCATCGTGGAACCACATGTAGTTGTACTCGGCGAACACCGACCAGTTCGGCGCGAACATCCATTCGGCGCCGATGCCGGCAGTCATGCCCGGCTGGTAGAAGCTCGCGGATTCAATCAGGGCGCCGGCCGGCGAATAGACGTTGTTGCGATTCTTGATCCAGGCCGCGCCGCCCTTCAGGTAGCCGAGGAATTGCGGCGTCCAGAGATAGCCGATGCGGCCGGTTGCCGTGTAGATCTCGCGCAGACTGTTCGTTTCGGAGAAGGTCGGAAAATCGGCCAGCGCGTGACGCCCGTTGATGCTGCCGAAGTCGAAGCTGCCGCCGACGCCAAACACAAGGCTTCCTGTTTGGAAGTCGCAGCCGACCTGACCGCCGCCCATTACACCGCTGTCCTTCTCGCGACCGTAGTCGGAGGGCGCCGGCGCGCCGGTGAAATCAAACACGCGGGCCGTGTCAATGCGCGTCCAGCCGCCACCGACATTGGCGCCGAGATAGCAGCCGGTCCAGTTATAGAGCGAAACGGTGGGCATCGGCCGAGCCTTTACCGGCAGGTCGGCGGCGCTTGCGGCACCCGTCGCACCGATCCCGATCAGCACACCCGCAACAACAGCAGTCTTTAGTCGTCCGAACATTCAAGCCCCCTGCATGACCACGCGGCCACTTCATCTTTCTGTCGTGATCTTAAGTTCAGCGAAAAGATTCCGCGATGCAGAAAGGGCTGCAAAACCGCGCAGAGATCGCTTTTCAGGAGCTCGTTGCAGGCTCGCGACATCGCAAGCGAGCGAAAAGAGTTAAGAAAAAATATTTTCCGGATGGCCGATGCGACGTCTCTGAGACCTACAGCTCAGAGATGCCCGCGAGATGCGCGTACTGCAAAGATCAATGTTATCGCGCTCGTAGTTGCACGAAAGGCGTCTAGCTCCCGTCGCGCGTGCGCCATGCGGCGATGATGAAAATTCCGACAACGGCTGCACCTGCCAGCATCCAATACTGGCCGTCGAACCCAAAAAGGCTAAATTTCTGAATGAGGAAGTCCACCGCGCCCGCACCTTTCTTGTGCAAAGTACGCGGTTTGTAGGAAGAAATATATTATTTTTCTACATGAAGAATCGTGGCGTGGAGTTGCCGCGCGGATTGGGGCGCAAGCGTCGGCAGCTTCGAAGGTGATGGCTGGTGATCAAAGATGGGATCGTGAGGCTCGCTCGATCACCAAACCGTTGAGGAAATCCTCGAGCGCCAGGCGGCCAGCCTCCTGAGCTGCGCGGTGCGAGCGGAATCCGGCTTCGCGAAGCTTGATTCCCATTGGCCTCCATTTGCGGCAAATTTCCCACGACCACCGCTCCGGCTCGTTCCCGGACCACGATACGACGACGTAGAATGAACGACGCGGGGACGGCCGCAGCATCAGCTCACTCCATCCGTCGCGGGCTCGGCATCCAGCCGGTTCTGGAGGCGATAGCCGACGCCGGACTCGGTGACCAGCAGGCGAGGGTGGTTCGCATCGGTTTCGATCTTCTGGCGGAGCTTGCGCACGAGAATGCGCAAATACTGGATATTGTCGCGTTGATTGCCGCTCCAGATCTCCTTCAGCAGTTGATCGTGGGTGACGACGAGGCCGACATGCATCGCGAGGACGTGGAGGAGACGATATTCCTTGCGCGTCAACCGCACCGGCGTCTTGTTCAGCGAGACGGTTCTGGTCACGAGGTCGACCGCTAGGGGGCCCGCCACGACGACAGGATTCTCCGTCGCTGACTTGAAGTACCGTCGAAGCGCCGCCTCGCTGCGTGCCAGCAACTCGGCCATGCCGAACGGCTTGACCACGTAATCGTCGGCACCGGCCTGCAGCAGGCGAACCTTGTCGTCCTCGCCAGCCGCGACGGACAGGATGATGATCGGCACATTCGACCACGCCCGGATCCGCTCAAGCACCTCTGCGCCGTGAAGATCGGGCAGGTTGAGATCGAGGATGATCAGATCGGGCGGACTGAAGGTCGCGATCTTGAGTGCATCGGCGGCGTTTTCCGCCTCCAGCACCACGAAGCCGTTGAGCTCGAAGCCCGCGCGGAGGAAACGCCTGATCTTCGGCTCGTCATCGATCAGGAGGACGACGTTGGCAGGCTTACTCATTGGCGGACGCCGTCAATTCGGGAGTGGATGATGCGGACGCGGGCAGGACGATGGACACCGTGGTGCCTTGTCCGGCCCCTCGGCTTTGAACCGAGACAGTGCCGCCATTTGCGTGAATGAAGGTCGACGCGATCCAGAAGCCCAGGCCTGAGCCCGGGACAGATGCCTGGTGCCGTGCGCTTCGGAACGATCGCTGGCCGAGCTTCTGTTGCTCGTCGGGGGTGATGCCGACGCCCTGGTCGGAGACCTGCACCACCACATGCCCCGGTTCGGATCGAACTTCGATTGAGATCGTCGTGCCCGAGGGCGAGTATTTTGCGGCGTTCTCGAGGACTTGGCCGCAGGCTTCCTCGATAAGGCCGGAGTCGATGCGGAGCAGCGGAAGTTCGTCGGCAAAGCTTGTCTCGATCCCGTGCGCGCCGAGCCGGCGCCCCCGCCGCTTGATGGCGCCGTTGATGATGTCCCTGGGATCGGCCCATTCCAGGCGCGGGCTGAGGCCGCCCGCGCTGACGCGCGTTGCGCTGAGCAGGTTCTGGATATAGCCGTCGAGCTGCGCCGTCTCCTCGGAGATGGCATCGACGAGGGCGCGCATCCGTGCGTCCTCGCGCACCGCCGGAACCGATTCGAGCACGCTGGCCGAGCCCTTGATCGCAGCAAGCGGCGAGCAGAGCTCGTGCGAAAGCGTGCCGTGGAATGCGTCCCGCAGCAGCTGCGCCTGCAGGTGGAGCCTGGCGCTCTCCATAGCCTTGCCGATGTCGAGCCGCTGCAACGTCAATGAAGTCTCTTCCAGAATCGCCTCGATCCGCCGGGTCCTCGCCTCGATGGTTTGCTGCGAGCCGAGACCGATGTTGATGGCAATGACGCCGTGAACGGTGGTGTCGGCCGAGATCGCCCGGAGCAGCCAGATTTCCCTGCGCCGCTCATCGACGATTGTGCGCGCCAGCGGACCGGTACCTGAGTTCATGGCGGCTGCGCTCGTCTGCACGTCCGGCGGCGCGAAGCGCGCTTCCGACGGCTCGAAATGGCCATCGGCCGTTGCCACAAAGAAGGTCACGGGATGTCCGAACGCGCGCTCGAGGTGCTGTTGAATCGCCGAGATCAGATCTGCGATCGTGAAGCAGGTCGCAAGGCGCCGCGAGAAATCATAGAGCGCATGCATCTCCTTCTCGCGCTGGCGCAGCGTCTCGGTTTCCTTGCGCAGCCGCGATGCGAGATTACTGCTGACGAGGGACACGATAAGGAACAATAGCAGATCGACAGCTTCCGACGGGTCTTCAACGCGAAAGCTGTAGATCGGCGCAAAGAAGAAGAAATCTGCGGCCGCCATTCCCGTGACGGAGGCCAGCATCGCGGGCCAGATTCCCCATCGGGTGGCAGCGAAAATGACCGGAACGAGATAGGCGACCGGTACCAGCATCGTAGCCACATCGATAGGGACGGCCAACAGCGCGGCCGTGATCAGCGCGATGCTCACAAGCGACAGCAGCAGCGGAGCGAGATTTCGAGAGATCATGCCAAACGGAGTGGAAGTCCCCGGGCTTGTGATCTCGCTCGGAGTCCACTCAGTTGTGTTGGGCCATCGCCTCGGCATTGAGGACGGACGGCCTATCGGCAGATGAAAGATCAAAGTACCTACTTGCCCCCGCAGGAGGACATCGACGAGCCAAAACGTTACCTCGCGACGAACGCACCAGCTCACCCCAAGCAGAGGTTTGTTCGGACGTTGGGAGACGGGCTCCTCGGAACGGCTTGCCTCAACGGAAGCGCGCTCCCAAACTCGTTAGACGTCGCGATGCAAGCTTCCGCCTTTGATGTCGTCAACTACCCAGCAAGACAACGATGTTCCAAAACGACGTAGAAAATCTATGTCGTTGGCGGATACGAGAAATAAAAAAGAAATAGTCAGAAAGCTCCGGGAAACTACGGAATTGGCTACGAATTCTGCGCGTAGCGGTAGCAGTCGATAGATTGTCTATATAGGAAGTTGATCAGCCTCTCGCTGATGTCGCCGGTCGCGACGACGAAGCACCTTCGTTCGCCTCCAGTACCAAGTTTGCATATTGGAGGGCTCGCCTTTCGCTCGCCAATTCCGGGGCCTCGCCGGGATGGAGTTTGCCGGATACGCGGCCATGCGGAGGCGCCAGAGCCGCAACCGCCGCCGCGCTGATCTGTTTCGGTGGATAGAGGTAGAAATCCATCAGCGGCATATGTGGGCCGTGGGCGTTGCGCCGCAGGATGTCTCGCGCAACTTCGGCCTCGAAGGGATAGATCGCGCTCCATCCGGCGAAGCTGCTGGCGAGAATCTCAAGAGACACGATCGTTGCCGCGATCTCAACGAATCCGTGGTTGGCTTTCTTGGCGCTGCGCGTTGTCGATGCCTTGCGCAAGAGGTGTCGAAGCTCATGGTGCCGTTCAATAAGCGGACCGAGACGAAACTTCCAGAGCATGTTCGGCAGCGAAGCGAAGCCGTTTACGTCGTGATAGGACTCGATCAGGCTTCGACACTGACGGGTCAGATCCTTCGGCAGGAAGGTGAGATCGTCTTCGACCCCTTCGTGATCCGTCCGCTCCGTGACGCGCGAAGCGCGAGTCGCGGCTTTCATGGTAAGCCTCGCAAAGCAGAATTGCTCATGCGGTGAGCTTAGCGAGTCGGCGCATATATCTTCGATCGACAAACGCGATCGTTTGCGTAGCAAAAAAATAGTCGAAACTTGCGCGAGGCGCGACGGAAGACGTGGTTGTTACGGGAAGTATGACGAAAATGACACAGCGAACGCGAAACGTTTGCATCGCGAGATGGTTTGATCGCAAAAATCGCAAGTTTTCGCTGACGCTTTGAGCAAATAGACCAGGCAAATGGTGATTAAGAATGCAATCGACGCGCGCGAGCGCGATTGAGCTATTTTATTTTAACGAACGCACCCGCTAAACCGTATCGCTTTTTATCAGGCTCATCACGAAGGATTGCACCCGAAGCTTAACCAAACCGAAAGAGCGCCCGGAAGGCGTCGGTAACAGCAGCTTGGGGCAATATGATGAGAAAGTATCTTTTGGCGGGCGTATCGCTGGTCGCGATGGGGATGGGGGGCGCCGCTCATGCCGGCGACACCTTGCCGCCTGTGGGCAAGACGTTCTGTGATCCCTACAAGAACTACGGGTGCCTTGATTCCTATCTTGGCTCGGATTTCCTGACCCGCTTCATCAACTATTATCGGCTCGAGTGGGGCAAGGATGCCGCTCCGGCCGATCCCAAGGCGCCGCCGTCACGTCGTGCCGAGTGGCCGGCAACACCGCAGTCGACGCCGCCGATGCCGTTCACCGAGTGGCCCTATGGTGGCTCGACGAGCATCGGCGTGACGCGGCCGAGTTCGATCGACAGCCCGTTGATGAACGCGCTGGGAAACACCAAGCTCGGCGAAGCCATGAGCGACGCGCACATCCAGGTCTACGGCTGGATCAATGCGGGCGGCAACCTCAGCACCAACACCGTGCGCGGCGGCAACGCCCCGGCGGCCTATGACTACAATCCGAACACGGTCCAGCTCGATCAGGCTGTGGTCTACATCGAACGCCTGCCCGATACGGTTCAGAAGGATCACATCGACTGGGGCTTCCGGCTCGCACCGATCTACGGCGAGAACTACCGTTACACGACCGCGTTCGGCCTCTGGAGCAACCAACTCCTGAACCAGAACAAGAATTACGGCTACGACCTGCCGATGGCCTACGGCGAAGTCTTCGTGCCCTGGCTCGCCGACGGCCTCTTGGTCCGCTTCGGCCGCTTCATCTCGATCCCGGACATCGAGGCGCAGCTCGCACCGAACAACTACATGTATACGCACTCGATGACCTATACGTTCGACAACTACACCAACACCGGCATCCAAACGACTCTCGCGGTCAACAAGAACTGGATGGTGCAGTTGGGCCTGTCGGTCGGCAGCGACACGATGCCGTGGCATCTGGGCGCGAAGATCGCCAACCCGGCGCCGAACCCGTTGTTTCCGGACAGCACCATGAAGAAGGATCCGGGCGCGATCCCGAGCGTCACGGCGGGCGTGCGCTGGACTAGCGATTCCGGCAACGACAGCATCTACGTCGTGGCGGACGCCATCAACAGCGGTACCTGGGGTTACAACAACCTGCAATGGTACGGGTTGACGTACTATCACAAGTTCAACGATCAATGGCACATCTCGTTCGAGACGTACAATCTGCATCAGAACAACGTGCTCAACGCCAACAACCCGGCCGCAATGGCCGCGTATCTCGCCGGCGGTACGCCGTTCTCGCCGCAATACATGCTGACGAACGCGCCGGGACTCGCCCAGTGCTCGGATACGACAGCTTGGTCGTGCACGGCATCGGTCCAGACGTTTCTCGCCTACCTCAACTACAAGCCGACGTCGCTGGACAACATCTCGTATCGCATCGAGTACTATGACGACAAGCAAGGTCAGCGCACCGGCACTAAGACCGCGTACTTCGAGACGGGCATCGGCTGGCAGCACTGGTTCTCGCCGCAGATCGAGATCAGGCCTGAATTTACCTACTACAAGTCGCTCAATGCCAACGCGTTCAACGGAAATGCGAACTTCGGCATTGCCCCCAACAAGAACTTCGCCCTCGTCGGTTCGGCGGACATCATCATTCACTTCTAATGGGGACAAACCCGGCGGCTCACGCGCAAGCGGAGCCGCCGGGTGCTCCGGAACAAATTCGACAGGGGGTTTTCTACAATGAAGCGGATTCTTCTCACCACGGCGTCGCTCTGCGCGCTCGGTCTCGCATCGCCGGCGCTCGCGGCCGATCTTCCGATCTACGGCAAGGCGCCGGTTGTCGTGGCTCCGGCCTACGACTGGAGCGGTTTCTATGTCGGCGTGTTCGGCGGCGGCGGCTACGGCAACCACAACCTGAACAATGCGACCGGCCCCGGTCCGGCGCCGTTGGCCAACTTCACCGTGAACTACTCGTCCAAGGGCGGCCTCGGCGGCGGCGAGATCGGTTACAACTGGCAGAGCGGCAACATCGTCGTCGGCGTCGAAGCCACTGCTTTCGGGGCGGACATCAAGGGCAGCGACAATTTCGCGCTTGGCTGGGACGATGCCACCAAGCTCGGTTGGGGCGGCACCCTGCGCGCGCGGGGTGGCATCGCGGTCGATCGCCTCTTGCTGTTCTTCACCGGCGGCTGGGGCTATGGCGAGCTCACCCACACCAACACCAATCCGGGGGTCGGCGTCGACACGTTCAAGTCGACGCGCAGCGGTCTCGTCGCCGGCGGCGGCATCGCCTATGCGATCACCGAGAACCTGATCGGCAAGCTCGAATACACCTATCTCGATCTCGGCACGTTCCGCCGCGACGCGCCCACCAACGGAGCGCTGCCGTACACCGTGGCCAATACCTATTCGGTCGTCACCCTTGGTCTCGATTTCAAGTTCGGCGGCCCGGTGGTGGCGAAGTACTGAGGCCTAGGAGGAGGGGGACAGCAATGACCGACATGCGACTGGGTCGGAAAATTGCAACGATAATCGCTCTCGCAGGGCTCGGCGTAAGCCTGGCCGCTTGCGTGAGCGATCTCGGTGCGGTGACCGCTGACAATTCGAGCTCACACCAGATGCGCTACTACGGCGGCCCGAAGTCGCCGATGTGGCCTAACTAATGAACATCGTCGACGGAGAGCATTCGGTCAGCGGTCGCGCGATGCGCATCGTGACGGTTCTGTCCGTAGGCGCGATGCTGCTAACGAGCTCTGTCAGTTCTGTGCAAGCAAGGCATGCTACGTGCTCGCACGCTCATCGCTCCGCAAAATTATCGCGTCAGCTCGCTGACGATACGTCGGGAAAGTTCGGGCCGATGCGTTACTACGGCGGCCCGAAATCGCCGATGTGGCGGGCTCCGGCCGCAAATTGACCTCGAGAGGCGCGGCAGGTCCTCTCGGAATACGGGAGTGCATAAGCCAATGTGCAACATCGCACGATGAAGTTCAGCCATATGCTCACACGGCGACGCATCGCCTTCGTTATCGGCGCTACGGTCGTGGTTGTCCTTGGCGTCGTCGGCGCCGCCCGGCTGCTGACCCCGCACGCCAAGTCCACGGAGACATCGAGCCAGGCCAGGGCAAAGCTGCCGCGCTACATTCCGAGCACATCGGAGCTCGCGACGCTGTCGATCGAGCCGGTCTCGGAGTGGGTGTTCCGTTCCGAGCACCTCACTGAAGGCAAGATCGCAGTCGACGAGGACTCGTCGACCCCGATCTTCTCACCCTATGCTGGACGTGTCGTGAAACTGCTGGCCAAGCCGAGCGATGTGGTCGAGGGCGGACAGCCGCTGTTCGTAGTTGAGGCCACCGACACCGTGCAGGCCCTGAACGATTTCGTCACGGCCATGAGCGCGCAGAACACGGCACGCTCCAAGCTGAAGCTGGCCGAAATCGTCGAGAAGCGCGCCAACGATCTCTACGCGGGCAAGGCCGTGCCGCTGAAGGACTGGCAACAGTCCCAGGCCGATTTGACCGCGGCCCAGAACGACATGCGTTCGGCGGAGACCGCGCTCGAGGCAGCCCACAACCGGCTGCGCATTCTCGGACGGTCAGAGGAGCAGATTTCGAAGTTCCGGGAAACGCGTCAGATCAGCGCCGACACCCCGATCTATACGCCGATCGGCGGTACTGTCGTGCAGCGCAAGGTCGGCCCCGGCCAGTTCATAAATTCCGGTGCGAGTGATCCGGTGTTCGTGATCGGCGACCTCTCGACGGTCTGGTTAACCGCATTCGTGCGCGAAAGCGAAACCGCAGACATCGCCGTAGGGCAAGACATTCAGTTCTCAGTGCTGGCGCTCCCCGGACGCGAGTTCAAGGCCAAGCTCGATTATGTCGCCGCTGCGATTGATCCGTCGATGCGCCGGCTTCTGGTGCGTGCCACGATCGACAACAAGGAAGGGCTGCTCAAGCCCGAAATGTTCGCGAACGTCACGATCTATGCCGGCTCGAACCGGCCCTCGGTCGGCGTGCCGAAGCGCGCGCTGATCTATGAGGGCGAGCGTGTCCGCGTCTGGGTCGCGCATGACGACAATTCGATCGAGCTACGCGAAATCGAGATCGGACGGACCAACGGCGACCTCGTCGAGGTCCGCAGCAATTTGAGCGCAGGCGAGAAGATCGTCACGCGCGGGAGCCTGTTCATCGATCGGGCGGCCACATCCGGCAGCTAGTGAGTAAGGAGTCCGGATCGCATGGACCGTCTCGTCGCCTTTGCAGTCAACCGTCGCTTCCTAATGGTCGGGCTTTTCCTGGCCATGATGGTCGGTGGGCTGGTCGCATTCCAGCAATTGAACATCGAGGCCTACCCCGATCCGACCCCGCCGATGGTCGACATCGTGACGCAGTCGCCCGGCCTGTCGGCCGAGGAGATCGAGCGCTACATCACGATTCCCCTGGAGACCCAGGTTGCCGGCATCAAGAACATGAAGGTGATCCGGACCATCTCGCTCTATGGTCTCTCCGACGTCAAGCTGCAGTTCTCCTTCGACTACACCTATGAGCAGGCGCTGCAGCAGGTGCTGAACCGCCTGTCGCAGCTGCCGCCGCTGCTCAACAATGCCCAGCCGCAAATCTCGCCGCTGAGTCCGATCGGTGAAATCTATCGCTACCGGCTGGTTGGACCGCCCAATTACTCGGTCCTCGATCTGAAGACGCTGCAGGACTGGGTCTTGCAGCGGCGCTTCCGCACCGTCCCCGGCGTGATCGACGTCACGGGTTGGGGCGGCAAGACCAAGACCTTCGAGGTGCAGGTCGACTTCAACAAACTGGTCGCCAACGGGCTGACGCTGCCGCAGCTGCAGCAAGCCATCAACAACGCCAATGTCAATGTCGGCGGCAACACCGTGAACATCGGCCCACAATCGGCGGTGGTCCGCGGTGTCGGCTTGATCCGCTCGATCGACGGCCTCGCCAACACGATGGTGTCATCCAACAACGGCACGCCGGTGCTGGTCCGGGACGTCGCGACCGTCACCGTGGGCGAGCAGCCACGACTAGGAATTGCCGGCGAGGACCAGGACGACGACATCGTGCAGGGCATCGTCCTGATGCGCCGGGGCGAGCAGAGCTCGCCGACCATCAGCCGCGTCGAGCAACTCGTCGCATCCATCAACAACTCATCGATCCTGCCGCCGGGCGTCCGCATCGAGCGCATTTACGACCGCAAGGATTTGATCGAGACGACCACCCACACGGTTCTCGAGAACATGGTGGTCGGCATCGGCCTGATCGTGCTGCTGCAATGGATATTCCTGGGCGACCTGCGCAGCGCCTTCATCGTCGGCGCGACAATTCCATTCGCGCTGTTCTTCGCGGTCAGCATCCTCGTGCTGCGCGGCGAATCCGCCAATCTGCTGTCCGTGGGCGCAATCGATTTCGGTCTGATCGTGGATGCGACGGTCATCATGGTGGAAGCGATATTCCGCCGGCTCTCGCATACGGAGCGGTTGACGGACAGTGAGCAAGCCACCATTTCGGCGCACACCATCATGGGCATGAAGCACCATGCCATCCTGACGGCGGCAGCCGACGTCTCACGCTCGATCTTCTTTGCTGCCGCCATCATCATTGCTGCGTTCCTGCCGTTGTTCACGCTGTCTGGCGTCGAGGGCAACATCTTCGGCCCAATGGCGCGGACGTATGCTTACGCGCTCGCGGGTGGCCTGCTCGCGACCTTTACGGTGACGCCGGCGCTCAGTGCGATCATCCTGCCGGCCCATGTTGAGGAGACCGAGACCGTTCTGATGCGCTGGATGCATCGGCTGTACATGCCTGTGCTGGCGCGCTCGCTGGCCCATCGTCGCGTCGTGCTGGCGGGAGGCGCCGGACTGATCCTGGTCACGGCGATCTGCGTGCGGCTGCTTGGGCTCGAATTCCTGCCCAAGTTGGAGGAAGGCAATCTCTGGATCCGCGCCACGCTGCCGCCGACCATCTCGCTGCAGGAGGGCAACTCCTATGTCAATGAGATGCGCAAGCTGATTGCGGAGCGGCCGGAGGTCGAGTCGGTCGTCTCGCAGCACGGCCGGCCTGATGACGGCACCGACGCGGCCGGATTCTTCAATGCCGAGTTCTTCGCGCCGCTCAAACCGGCCAAGGAGTGGCCCGATGGCGAAGACAAGGACGAGCTGACGGCGAAGCTGCTGGCGCAGTTGCAGGAGAAGTTTCCCGGCGTCGAATTCAACTTCTCGCAGTACCTGCAGGATAACGTCTCGGAGGCCGTGTCAGGCGTGAAGGGTGAAAACTCGATCAAGCTCTACGGCAACGACCTGCAGGCGCTCACCGACACGGCCAACAAGATCAAGGCGCAGCTGGCGACCGTGCAGGGCATCACGGATCTCGCGGTCTTCACCTCGCTGGGCCAGCCAACCATCCAGATCGATGTCGATCGCGAGCGCGCCGCGCGCTACGGCCTGGCACCCGGCGACATCAACACAACGATCAAGACCGCCATCGGCGGCGATGGTGCCGGGGACCTCTATGAGCCCAACAGCGACCGGCACTTCCCGATCATCGTCCGGCTTGCGCCGCAATACCGGCGCAGCGCGGAGGCGATCCAGAACCTGAGAATTGGGGCCCAGGGTCCCAACGGCATCACGCAGGTGCCGCTCAGCGAAGTCGCGACGGTGAAGGTCGTCTCGGGCGCGGCCTACATTTATCGCGAGCAGCAGGAGCGCTATTTGCCGATCAAGTTTTCGGTGCGTGAGCGTGATCTCGGCAGCGCGATCCAGGAAGCGCAGGAGAAGGTCGCCGCCAATGTGCCGTTGCCGGGCGGTTCGCACCTGGAATGGGTCGGCGAGTTCGGCAATCTGCAGGACGCGATCAAGCGGCTGTCCATCGTGGTCCCGATCAGCCTTGCGCTGATCGCGATGCTGATCTGGTTCAATTTCGGTTCGGTCATCGACACCATTCTGACCATGAGCGTGATCCCGATGGCCGTGCTCGGCGGCATATTGGGGCTGTTGTTGAGCGGAATTCCCTTCAGCGTTTCCGCCGCGATCGGCTTCATCGCGCTGTTCGGCATCTCGGTGATGGATGGCATCATCATCCTGTCCCAGTACAACGCGCTGATCGACGAGGGCATGGAGCGAGGCGCCGCCATCCTGCGCACTGGCGAGCTGCAGCTTCGCCCCGTGCTGATGACCTGCGTCGTGGCCGGCATCGGCCTGTTGCCGGCCGCGCTCTCGACCGGGATCGGCTCGCAGGTGCAGAAGCCGCTCGCGATCGTCGTCGTGGCCGGCATGACGCTCGCGCCGATCGTCATCCTCGTCACACTGCCGGCACTGATCTCGATGTTTTCGCGGCGAACGCGGCCCGGATTGGCTGCGCAGCACCAGTTGGCTCCCGCGGAATGAGGTCAGTTGTGCGTCAACGCGTTTCGAATGGCACCTTCCGCCTGGCGCTCATTGCCGCCCTGATGGTCGGAGGATCGGCCGCCGCAGTCAGGCAGGCGCAGGCCGAAACCCTCGCCGAAGCGCTGGTCAAGGCCTACCAGGCGAGCCCGCAGCTCAATGCAGATCGGGCGCGGCAGCGCGGCACCGACGAGAACGTGCCGCAGGCGCTCGCTGGCTACCGGCCGCAGGTCGTGGCGAGCCTCAGCGCCGGCTTGCAGGCCGTGCGGAACACGCTGCCGGACAACACGATCCAGGGCACGACGCTGCGCCCCTGGACCATTGGCGTGACCGTGAGCCAGGTGCTTTTCAACGGCTTCAAGACCGCCAATAGCGTGCGCGTGGCCGAGTTTCAGGTGCTCTCAGGGCGCGAAGCGCTGCGCAATACCGGGCAGGGCGTGCTGCTCGACGCCGTTACCGCCTACATGAACGTGATGGCCAACCAGGCGTTGGTGGAGGCCCAGCGCACCAATGTGAGTGTGCTGCGCGAAATTCAGGCGACCACGAAGAGGCGGCTCGACGCCGGCGACGTCACGCCGACCGATACCGCCCAGGCCGAGGCGCGGCTGAGCCGCGGCCTGGCAGATCTCAACGCCGCTGAGGTCACGCTTGCCATCAGCAAGGCGACCTATGTCCAGGTGATCGGTGGGCAACCGGGCCAGCTTGCGCCGGCAACGCCGGTCGACCGCTTCTCGCCGCCGACCATGCCGGCCTCGATCGAGATCGCCAATCACGAGCATCCGGCGGTGCTCGGCGCCGGCTATGACGTCGACGTAGCCCAGACCACGATCCGGGTAGCAGAGGGAAGCCTCCTGCCGACGGTCGCCGTACAGGCCAGCGCCAGCCGGTCGCAACAGTCGGATACAACGCTCGGCACGACCGGCACCGATCAGGCTTCGATCCTGGGCCAGATCAACGTCCCGATCTATGACGGCGGCACAGCGGCCTCGCAGACGCGCCAAGCCAAGGAGCTGGCATCGCAAAGCAGCCTTGTGCTCGAGCAGGTCAGGAACCAGGCGCGCACGGCGGTGGTCAGCGCCTGGGTCTCTAACGAAGGCACCAAGGTTGCGTTGACTGCGGCCGAGTCGGAGGTGAAGGCGGCGGATGTCGCGCTTCAGGGCGTTCGCCGCGAGGCCGCCGGTGGCCAGCGCACCACGATCGACGTCCTCAATGCCCAGCAGGATCTGACCAATGCCCGCTCGCGCCAGATCGCAGCGCAGCGCGACCGGGTGATTGCGTCTTACACGCTGTTGAGCGCGGTCGGACGGCTGGATGTGCGCACGCTCAGCCTGAACACGCCGGACTATTTGCCGGAGGTCCACTACCATCAGGTGCGCGACGCCTGGCACGGCGTTCGGACACCGTCCGGGCAATAGCGACGACAAGGGAGGGAGCATGATCCGCAGGCGACGCACACTCCACATTCTGGTCTTGGCCGCCGCAGCGATCACGGTATCCGCTTGCCCGGCCAACGCACAGGGCTTTAGTCGAAGCCGCGGCAACGGAGGCCCGCCAGTCGAAAACCATCCGAAGGTCGACGAAAAGGCGTACAAGGCTGCTCTCGACAGGATTCCAGTGCCGACCGAGAAATACGATCCCTGGGGCGGAGCCCGCACCACCGATCCGGGGAAGCTGCTCAAGAAATCGAACTAGGGCGCCGCGAACCACATAGTCACGGGAGAAATTGCAGGGGAAGCGTCATGACCGACCACATCATCGTCACCGACGAAGGTGCCACCCGGACGATCACCATGCGACGACCGGAAAAGAAGAACACGCTCACGCAGGAGATGTACCTGGCGATGAGCGAGGCGATCGACTCCGCGCAATCCAATCCTGCCATCCGCTGCCTGATCCTGACGGGACGCTCGGGCGTCTTCACCGCCGGCAACGATATCGGCGACTTCCTGAAAGCGGCGACAGAGGCCGATGACGGTGCGCGTCCCCGCAATTCGGTGATCTTCCTGCAATCGCTGTTGAACAACACCAAGCCGATCATCGCCGCGGTCGACGGTATCGCCATCGGCATCGGAATGACGATGGTGGTGCACTGCGACTACGTGATTGCAAGCACGTTCACGACGTTCTCTTCGCCCTATATCCAGTATGGCCTCGTGCCTGACGGCGCCACCAGCCTGCTCGTGCCGCATATGGTCGGCCAACAGCGCGCGTTTGCCATGCTGCTCATGGGCCGGGAGATGAGCGCGGAGGAGGCGAGGGAGGCCGGCCTCGTCAATCAGATCGTGGCACCGGGGCATGCCGTGGTCGAAGCTCAGAAGGTGGCACGGGAGATTTGCGCCCTGCCTGCCGATGCGGTCGCGATTGCGCGCAGGCTCCTGAAGCTCCCCACCGAGGAGATCGAGCGTCGGATCGGCCAGGAAAACCACTTCTTCGCTGAGCGTATGCACTCGCCCGAAGCCCTCGCCGCTTTTCAGAAGTTCTTCACGCGCAAACAGAGGTAGGGAGCAGCAATTCGCCCGTCGACGAGCGCGCAGGCATTTGCGTGGCGGCGGATCTGTGCCTCTTTTGACCTGTCGAGCTCCATGCACATTGTTTCGGCATTTGCCAATTAATCTTGCGAAGTCCGAAAATTGGGATCAGCATTGGAATCTGAGGGACAACACGACGCCTGAGAGAGTCGTCCACTCGAAATGCCCGAGCCTCCTCCGTTGCAGTTGTCTTGCTTCAGATGGAGGATGCCGATGCCCAGGACCTTTGTTCTCGTTGGTGTGACGCTCGCGATCGCCGCCGCGCCGCTGCTTTTGGCTCAACCTGCCTCTGCTGGTGCGTCCGCCAGCGCACCATCGAAGTACAGCAACAACCAGAACCGGCAGATTGTCGTCACGCAGCACGTGCGCCAGCCGAAGGCGACCGAATATCCGATTACGGAGTATTCCTCCTCCTCCGCGAAGACGTCAGTCCCGCGGCGCTGATCGCGTCTGCGCTCCGTTCCCGCCGAGATGAGACGGATCCTTTCCGTCAGTTGGCGCGCGTCGGAATGGACGTGCTGGCCTGATCGAGTTGGTTGTTGCGGCTCACAACATCGCGTGCGGCCGGCAGCACCGCGGGAAGGAGGTCTTCGACCTCCTTCCTGGTCATGCCAGGCCGGATGCGCGGATCGTAGAGAAGGTTGAGTAGGAGCTGATCGTAAATATCGAAGAAGCCCATCTGGACGTCGTCGTTGAACATGGTCCAGGGGACGGATGCGTCATCGTTGATGGCGCCCAAGGCTTGCAGCATTTCCTCATAGGCGCAATCGGAGAAGGTGAAATCGCCGGCGTCAGCCGGCAGGATTACCTCAGCCCGACGGATCCGGTAGGCGCCGTCCTTGGCGATTCCCGACAGGCATTGCGGATTGAGCGACTGCGCGATCTGCCGGGCTCGCTCATGACCGAAGCGGGCGCGGATGGTCGGCAGGAGGTCGCGCCCGCTCACCAGCGTCACGACAAAATTGGCCGCCTTGCGATCGCGGGTCAGCGCGACGTCGAGATGATCAATTCGGTGACGAATGTCGGCGACGACGGCCTCAAGCGCAGCGGACCGTTCTACCGAGACCTTGCCATCGACAAAGATGTGGACCGGTTCGTCGAACTTGCGGATGCGATGAGCCCGCGCACCGATCTGGAGCTCAGCATCGAGCGCGATCTTGAAGAACCCGTCGCGAATTTCGGCGTCGCTGAACGTTCGCCGTTGTTCGGCGCGACGATTCGAAATGTCGGGATTTTCCGCAAGCGCTGGAGGCGCGAGGGCACCAAGTGACACTGCAGCGCAAAGGCCTATCGCTAGAAGCCGGATCATCGTTCGTCGATGCCTCATGAGATCGCGCCCGCTGTTCAAGCAAGACTCGTACCGATCGTCTCGGCTGTTTCGGCGCATCGCGCCGAACTCTGCAGCCAGTAGTCGGGGAGCGGCTAATATCGTCGAGAGGCGGGTAGGAATTCGAGGCGAGGCGATGACCGATTGCATAGGCGCGGCATAAAGCCGGTTCGGCCATGATCGGATCCGGCACGATGGATATTCTATTTCGACGAGAATCAGGACGGCAAGGTCACGCGCAAGGAGTTTGTCGACAAACCGAGCGCATCATCATGCGGTTCGACAGGAACAGCGATTGTCGCGTGACGGGTGACGAGTTGAGAGCTGCGACTGCCCCCAGGGGACCGCAGGGGCCTGCAGAGAGGCCGCGGGACAGATTTCACTAACAGCAGGCGATCAGCAGCGCCGTATTTGCTGCCTTGGGCGCGTCGATGGTCGTCCCGGATCGCGCGCGGGTGGAGATCTGGCGCAGGCGCCTTCGCAGCATCGACGGCTTTCGCGTCGGCCTTGCCTGGGCAGGCAGCCCGACCATGGCGGACGATCGGCGCCGCTCGATTCCGCCGGATCTCCTCGCGGCACTTGCAGAGATACCGGGTGTGTCGTTCGTCTCGCTGCAGAAGGGGGCGGCTGCGCAAGCCAGCATCGCGCCGCCGGGTTTGAAGCTGCACGACTTCACCGATGAACTGAAGGATTTTGCCGACACGGCGGCGCTGATCGCCAATCTCGACCTGACCATCAGCGTCGATACCGCAGTGATCCATGTCGCCGGTTCGCTGGCGCGGCCGGTCTGGCTGCTTAATCGCTTCAACGGTTGCTGGCGCTGGTTGTTCGATCGCACTGACAGCCCTTGGTATCCGACGCTGCGGCAGTTCCGGCAATCGCGTCCGGGAGATTGGAACAGCGTCGTCGCAGAGATCGGCGAGGCACTCGCGGTTGCGCGTGAAATCGGATCCGCCGCGATGTCAGCGGCAGAATAGTGCAATGCGAGCAATCGATTCGATAAGACTTTAGGAAAGTTCCATATCCACAGGTCTTGCATCGATCTTTGCTGACCGGAGAAAACGTGTAATAAGTAATGGTACGATCTAAAGTAGTGGAAGTGGCGGGGGTGGGTGTGGAGGCCGTAGGGCAGGATACGGGGCTGCAGTGTCTTGCGCTGCTGTTGCGATTTCATCAGGTCTCGGTGGACCCCGCGCAGATTGCTCACCAGTTTTCGGGTAGCCCCGTCGGTGTGCTGGAGATGCTTCGCTGCGCCAAGCAGTTGAAGCTGAAGGCGAGGGCGGTTCGCGAGAACTGGTCGGGTCTGACGCGGTTGTCGCTGCCCGGCATCATCGAACGGCGCGACGGGTCCTTTGCCATTCTCGGTAAGGTTGGTACGGAAGACGTCCTCATTCACGACCCCGCGGTCAATCGCCCGCAGGTGGTCAAGCGCGCCGAGTTCGAAGAGAGCTGGACCGGTCGCATCGTGCTGATGACGCGGCGCGCGTCACTGTCCGATCTGGCGCGTAAATTCGACATCACCTGGTTCCTCCAGGCCATGCACAAATATCGTCGGCTGCTTGGCGAAGTGCTGGTAGCGTCGTTCTTTCTGCAATTGTTTGCGCTGGTGACGCCCCTGTTCTTCCAGGTCGTGACCGATAAAGTGTTGGCCCATCGCGGCTACACCACGCTCGACGTGCTGGTGTTCGGCCTGATCGTCGTGTCGATCTTCGAGAGCGTCCTTGGCGCTCTCCGCACCTACGTCTTTTCCCACACCACCAACCGGATCGACGTCGAGCTCGGCGCGCGCCTGTTTCGCCATCTGATCGCACTGCCGATTGCCTATTTCGAGGCGCGGCGGGCCGGCGATTCCGTGGCGCGCGTGCGCGAGCTCGAGAACATCAGGAACTTCCTCACCAGTTCGGCCCTGACGCTGGTGATCGATCTCGGCTTCACCTTCGTCTTCCTCGCGGTGATGTTCTATTATTCTCCGTTCCTGACCTGGATCGTGGTTGGCTCGTTCCCGTTTTATGTCGCGATCTCCGCCGGTGTGACCCCGATCTTTCGCGAGCGGCTGGACAAGAAGTTTGACCGCGGCGCGGAGAACCAGGCTTTCCTGGTCGAAAGCGTCAGCGCGATCCAGACATTGAAGGCCATGGCGATCGAGCCGCAGATGCAGCGGCGCTGGGAGGAGCAGCTCGCCGGCTATGTCAGCGCCAGCTTCGACGTGCTCTCGCTCGGCAATTGGGCCAGCCAATCGGTGCAGTTCATCAGCAAGCTCGTCACCGCGCTGACGCTGTATTTTGGAGCGCATCTCGTCATAGAAGGAAATTTGTCGGTCGGCGAGCTCATCGCCTTCAACATGCTGGCGGGACGGGTGGCCCAGCCAGTGCTGCGCCTGGCCCAGCTCTGGCAGGATTTCCACCAGGCGCGGGTGTCGATCGCGCGTCTCGGAGACATCCTCAACGCCGCGCCCGAGCCGATGTTCGATCCCTCGCGTGCGACCCTGCCGCCGATCAAGGGCGAGGTGACCTTCGATCATGTCAATTTCCGCTACCGGCCTGATACCTCACTGGCGCTTCAAGACGTCTCGCTGAAGGTCGCGCCGGGGCAGGTGATCGGCATTGTCGGCCCGTCAGGTTCGGGCAAGTCGACGCTGACAAAGCTGATCCAGCGGCTCTACGTGCCGGAGGCCGGCCGCATCCTGATCGATGGCATCGACCTGACGGTCGCCGACGTCGCCTGGCTGCGACGCCAGATCGGCACGGTTTTGCAGGAGAATGTGCTGTTCAATCGGACTATCCGCGAAAATATCGCGCTCGCCGATCCCGGCATGGCGATGGAACGGGTGATCGCGGCGGCCGAGCTCGCCGGCGCGCACGAGTTCATTCTGGCCTTGCCTGATGGTTACAACACCGTGGTCGGTGAGCGCGGGGCCAGTCTCTCCGGCGGCCAGCGTCAGCGCATCGCCATCGCGCGGGCGCTAGTCACCAATCCCCGCGTCCTGATTTTCGACGAGGCGACCAGTGCGCTCGATTACGAGAGCGAGAGCATCATTCAGCGCAACATGCGCAAGATCTGCGCCGGACGGACCGTCTTCATTATTGCTCATCGCCTCTCGGCAGTGCGCCACGCTGACCGCATCCTGACGATCGAGGCCGGTCGCCTGGTCGAGGACGGCAGCCACGACGAACTGATCAAGAAGGCCGGCCGTTACGCTATGTTGCACCAAATCCAGGCGGGGCTCCATGTCGTCGGCTGAGATTATCGAACGCAAGAGCCGCACCTTCTGGCGCCGCCAGCGCGACGCGCGCGAGTTCCTGCCGGCGGCGCTCGAGATCCTGGAGACGCCGGCGTCTCCAGCCGGGCGTGCGGTTGGCCTCACCATTATCCTGTTCTTCGCACTCGCGATCGGCTGGGCGACCTTCGGCCATGTCGACATTATCGCGACCGCCACCGGCAAGGTGGTGCCGACCGGGCGCACCAAGACGATCCAGCCTCTGGAGACCGGCATCGTCTCGGCGATCCATGTCCGCGACGGCGACAGGGTGACGGCGGGGCAGGTTCTCGTGGAGTTGGACCGCACGGTAACCCAGGCCGAGCGCAAGCGCGTGGGGCAGGATCTGGTCGCAAGCCTGCTCGACGTCGCCCGCCTGTCGGCGCTGCGCCGCAGCTTCGAGCATCTCGCGGAGCCGCTGGATATCGAGGAACCCGCCGGTGCGTCCGAGGTGGAGATCGCCCGAGCCCGCTCGGCTATGCTGGCGCAGGCCGCCGAGCAGCAAGCGAAGCTGGCCTCGGTCGTCCAGCAGATCGACCAAAAGCGCGCCGAGGCGCAGTCGGTGACAGCCGCCATTGCCAAGATCGACGGGACGATGCCTCTGCTCGAGGAGACGCTGACCATTCGCAAGAAGGCGATGGATATCCAGTACGGTAACCGTATCGCCTGGATCGACGCGCAGACACATCTGATCGATCAGCAGAACGAGCGCGTCGTGCAGGAGCGCAAGCTGGTCGAGATCGACGCCGCCCGTCGTGCGCTGGAGCAGCAGCTCACCCAGACCAAATCCGGCTTCGAGCGGCAGGTATTGAGCGACCTCTCCGATGCTCAGAAGAAGGCCGATGAGTTCCGGCAGGATTCCATCAAGGCGCAGCAGAAGACCGATGAGCAGCTGTTGCGGGCACCGATCGATGGCACGGTGCAACAGCTTGCGATTCATACCGTCGGCGGCGTGGTGTCGCCTGCGCAGCAGCTGATGATGATCGTGCCGCGCGGCAGCAGCATCGAGGTCGAGGCGATGATCTCTAACCGCGACATCGGATTTGTTGACCAGGGCCAGGACGCCGAGATCAAGATCGATACGTTCAACTTCACCCGCTACGGTCTGTTGCACGGCAAGGTCGTCAGTGTCTCGCGCGATGCCATCGTCAAGGACAAGCCGCCGGAGCGAAACGGCGCTGCGAAGCAGGGCGGAGCGCTGTCGGAATCAAGCGAGCCGGCCGGCCAGGAACTGCTCTACACCGCGCGCGTCTCACTCGATGGCACTCAGATGCAGGTGGAGGACAAGATGGTCAACCTTGCGCCGGGCATGGCGGTGACGGTGGAGATCAAGACGGGGCAGCGAAGGATCATCGAGTATGTGATGTCGCCGTTGTTGCGGTACCGGCAGGAGAGTTTGAGGGAGCGATGACAGGCGCATTGGCGAACTCACATCAAAAATCTGAGCAAATCCCGAGAGCGATATTACGGTTCCGGGTAAGCGTTGGAAGCCGTTCTCCGCGTTGTCTTCCTTGAAGGATGAGTTGCTATGAACAAATCATCGACAACTAATTCAAAGATGGGGTTGAGGCGGAGAGTGGTTCGGTCGCTTGTTGGCAGTTTGGTATGTGGTATCCTGATTTGGCCGGTGGCTATCGGAAAGGCCGCGGCCGATGGCCTTCTTACTTACTTCTCGGATGAGGTGCCTCTCGAAGTACCGAAGCCGCAGGACCAGCCATCAATAGATCAAGTCGTTGTAGCCAAGGTGCGGGTTATCGGTCCGCCTGCATCCCTCCTTGGTATCGACCAATCCGGGTATCCATCGCGCGGAAAACCCAAAGAGCCTTTATCGGCTATGTTGCGGGTGCTCGATGTTGTCCATGGCAAGCGGCCAGAACAAGAGCTCGTGAGTGTTACGTTCGGTGGTGGCGATCTGAATCACACCTATGCTCTGCGCCCCGGCACGCCGCGTCAGCTCGCGCAGGATTATTTTGTAGCGATGTACGAAGACGCCTCCGGCTTTCATCTGATTGGGCTTCCGGTAAGCGAAGCGCGATATCGCGAGTGGAGGCAAGAGATCAGCGAGTTTGAGCGGGAGCGGCTCAAGTCGCTTCCGAAATAATCACTTTTATTGAAATCCATCGGAAACGGGGACGCAAATGGCTTGGTCGGATGTGAGCTCGAAGCTGAGGTTCTGGGGCTTAGGCGAAGATGGTCTGGATGGTGAACCCGACGTCGTGAATGGTCATCTGGCTTCCGAGTTCGGGCAACAATTGTCGCCGGAGCAGAAGAGTGAGATTATAGATGCGCTCGACTCGCTATATTCCGGTTCACAAACTGCGCGTAACTTGCTCGATGTAGGGGCCGGCCTAAATGAGATCTGGTTTTTCCAAGCTTGGTCTAGCTCCAGCGACGGGTCATTTGCGTATCCTTCCAGCAACGCGGCCGTAATCGATTTCAGGCAAGTGGCGTTGGACACGGGCTACCAATACATGGGTAGCGATGGCCGCATTCACCTCATGAATTTGCAGGGCCTCGTGATCCATGAACTTATTCATGCGATTTATGGCTCTCCAGACTTAGTAGATCCGGCTACAGGTCGGCCGTTTGTTGATCGTTCGCCGAGGCCATACAATAACCCGGCGTTTGATCATATTGGCCAGACGCAGCGCTTGGCCAATACCATTATGCAGGAGATGGGCTACCCTGCAGGGTACTCTCGAGTGGGCTATGATGCCGGCATCAACTCATACAACCAAAAGTATGTAAGGACGGATATCTCGTACTCTGAAGATCAGACGATCGATATCGCTTACTTCGACTCCTCGCTAAATAAGGCGCCGGATCTTCTTGATCTCTCCTATAGAACGGATAGCTCTCGCGATCTCATTATGGGGTTTGATGGAGACGATCACATCTACGGAGGCGGCGGTGACGATTATCTCTACGGCGGCGTAGGGAACGATTGGCTTTACGGAGGGAGCGGAAATGATGTCCTATTTGGAGGAGACCGTATAACGCCTATCGCAAAAGACGGTAGCGATACGGCGGATTATTCCGTGGGCGACAAGGGGCAACCAACAGACCATGGGGTGACGGTCGACATTGATCCGGGACTTGTTGCTCCTGCAGACAAGATGGACGGTCTTACTCCCATCATTGTCTCTGATGACGGTTACGGTGACCATGATCGGTTGTTCTCAATCGAGAACATAGTGCTGACCAACTATGCGGATACGGTCCGGATTGGGACGCAAGGCCTAGACCTATTGTCGACGCTCCGAGAGATCGATGCTGGTGACAACCCCGACGATCAGCCTGATGTATTGGACTTTTCGGCCTCTGAGGCTGGTATCAGTCTAACCGGTGTAACGCTGGATGGTGTGCACACAGTTTTTAAGAATTTCGAGAAAGTCGTTGGGACATCGAGGGACGACAAATTTGATCTTTCGCGTATCCCTGCTGCGAAGATGGAGGTTGTTGGCGGCGGAGGTATGGATACGGTTACCTATTCCGCGGGTACGTCGGTCATTGTATCGACGACGCCGACAGCGCCAGGTAGCAGCTCATCTGAGCTAAAGTTGTCGGCATCCGATGCGAGCGAACTCAAAATAGCTCAAATCGAAAGCGTCAAAGTCACCGGTGAGGGTAATACCGTCATCGTCGGCTCCAACGTCTATGAGAAACACCCGTCTACTCCAACTACATTCGATCTGGGGGCGACAACTTATTCGAGTAATGACAAGCTCGATTTCTCCTATTACGGACACAATGTTTATCTGACGACGGTACAATCGGCGGACGGAAAGGGAGTCGCCGCAGGTCTATTTACAGATGAGCGCATGAGCGACCCGACTGGGCTCTCCTTTACAGGCATGACGACGCTCAACCTCGGCGACGGCGATGACAAGGTCGACATCTCGAAGGCCGCCGATGAATACCTCCACACCATCAATACCGGTGGCGGCAAGAACTGGATCTCCTCAAGCAACATTAATGTCACCATCAATCTCCAGGGTAGCGACGACACGGTCTTTCATGCGGGCAAAGGGTCGACCATCAACGTCGGCACGGGGCACGCGACGATCTATTTGTCCGACGACGTCATCATCAATGGCCTGAAGGGAACCGATACCATCGTCGACAAGGCCGGGCGGGTGATCCACGGCGCCCTTGGCTCGCCTAATACTGAGGCGGAATGGATCCGCGGGAGCGGTATCTGGTTCGGACTCAATTCCGAGGGCCAACTCGGCGTTAGGGACTCGCTTGGCGACATCACGTACATCGCTAACTACCAGGGCGGGCCGAGCGTTCCGTTCTCGCAGCAATCCGGTGGCATTCTCGTAGGGACAATCGAACAATACGCGCGAGGCCTGTTTCACACGGGCCGTACGTTCGACCAGGTGATCGCAGGCAACTTCAAAGCGGCCAATACCATCCTCTTCGTAAATGGAATGAAGCCGCTCTTCAATGGCGATCCGCTTGTGCTGGATCTCGACGGGAACGGCGTGAATCTGACGCCGGTCAGCGACTACGCGCCCGCGCTCGACATGAACGTGAACGGCTTCCTCGTTCACACCGGCTGGGTTTCCGAGGGCGACGGTATCCTTGTCTATGACAAGAATGGAAACGGCGCCGTGGACAACGCCACCGAGATCTTCGGTGGCCCCGATGCCAACGGTTATGCGTCGCTCGGTCAGTATGATCTCAACAACGATGGCGTGATCGATTCCAACGATGCAATCTTCAGCCAGTTGCAGGTCTGGCGCGACCGCAACGGCAATGCGGTCGTCGATGCTGGCGAGCTTGAATCGCTTGCGGATGCTGGGATCGCTTCGATCAGCCTTCAGAGTCAGAAGAGCACCGACACATCGGCGGGCAACTCAATTCTGTCGACCGGGACCTTTACCCGGACCGATGGTACGACTGGCTCGATGGCGGACGTATCGTTCAACACCGATCCTTACCACTCGACATTCACCGGCGACACCAGCGTTAGCCAGGCGGCAGCAGCAATGCCCGACCTCAAGGGCTTTGGCACGCTGGCGGATCTTCACGTCGCGATGACGCTCGATCCCGGTTTGATCGACATCGTTAATTCCAACCTTGCCAACCTCAATAGTCCCGACCTTGCGACCCTACGCAGTGCGGCGATGCCGATCCTGACGGCTTGGGCGGCAGCAGTGCCGCTGCGCGACGCGGATGGTGCTTGGCATGCCGCAACGCCTCTATCTCATACCGGTATCGCCTATCTTACGCCTAACGCTTCGCCCGGATCAGTCGATGACTTTGCGTATCAGGTCACTGCAGGCGGGCTCACGTTCTGGAAACTGGCGGGCGGAGATGACGTCAAGGATGCCAATGGCAATGTCATCGCTTTGCCGACCCTGCAGCAGATTCTTGCGCAGCAGAGTGCGGACGGTCAATGGGAGTTTCTTGCCCCCGATCAGATCGCGTTCGCCGAGCGATATTTGGGCGTGCCGCTGCCCTTCGATACCGTCACTCCCGGCTCCGACGGAAAAGTGCCGCACGCGGTTATTTCCGCGATGGCGCCGTTTGTCAGCGGTGCGGTATCGACAGTCGACTTGCAAGCGGTCCGGCTTGCGATGCAAGGGCCGCTCGCGCCGTACTTCGATGGCGTGACCTATGATGTCGCATCGAACACATTTCACGCCACGACCGATAGGCAACTCGTCCCGATGTTCGAGCAGGTGTTCAGTCATGCTCCAACGGACGCGACGGGGGCGACCGCGTGGCTGGAGAAATGGCGCACGGTCCTCAACATTGTTGCGGGAGACCTCGAACGCGCGACCGGCAGCGTAAGCTATGGCTGGATCTTTGCCAGTGCGATGGCGGCGTATGAGACCGTTGGTCTGCCGATCAGCCTGGTTCAGGCTGGCGAGGCGCTGGGCGTCCCGAGCGGCGTGATCCTGACCGGAACGGGGTCCGTAGTCGATGGCACCACGGACTCGGATTTCATTGTACTGACGGGCAACCAGACGGGTCGTGGCGGCGTGGGAGCAGACAATTATTTCGTCGGCAGTTCATTTAGCCACGTCACGATCGACGACACTGATAGTGGTGGTGGAGGGACGGGTAAGGATGCGGACCTGCTGCGCCTGACCAGCCTGCGATCAACCGACGTGACGGCAACGCGCAATGGGATCGACCTCATTCTTCATGCGACCGTCAACGGCGATGCTCGCGACATCACCATCCTTGGCGAGTTTATCGGCGTACGGCCCGGTTTGCTGGGTGGCAACGTCAATCCGGATCGTGGCGTGGCCGAGATCGTCTTCGCCGACGGCGTGGTTTGGGATAAGCAGGCGATCGCTCAGCAAGTCTCGCACGGTGCGGCAGGCGCAACCGTGTTTACAGGCACTGCTGACGACGACGTGCTCGATCCGGGCGTGGGCCCAGGCGGCGTCACGATGAGTGGCGGTGATGGAGGCGACGTCTATGTTTTCGGCCGAGGTTATGGCCAAGACACGATTGAAGAAGACGAGACTTATGCGTGGATGGAAACGCCGGACGCCGTCCGGTTCGGGTCAGGTATCTCGCGATCTGACGTTACCTTCAGGCGGACCGGCAACTCCGGTGATCTGGATATCTTGATCAACGGAACCAATGATGTCCTGACCATCAAAGGCCAGTTCGACGTCGCCTATGGCGCGATCGACACCATGACAAATCGGGTCGAGATTTTCAGTTTTGCCGACGGAGATTTTACCAACTGGGAATCCGTCATCCAGATGCTCGACGCGCATGCGGGCACGGACGGCAACGATACGATCTACGGCTTCAACTACGACGACGTCCTGGACGGCGGCGCCGGTAATGATTTTCTCAGCGGCGGCAACGGAAACGACACCTATATTTTCGGCCGCGGCTATGGCTCGGACACGATCGAGGATCGTCTCAGCATGATCCTGAGCGGCACCGAGGATACGGTGCAGTTCAAAGAAGGGATTTCGCTCAGCGATCTCACCTTCCATCACGACGGCAACACCAGCGATCTCCGGATCACCATCAACGGTACCACCGACAGCCTGACGATCCTGGGCGAGTTCTCCATCGTCTATGGCCTGATCGCGACCGAGGATGACCGGATCGAGAACTTCAAGTTCGCCGATGGCACCGTGCTCGGCTGGCACGATATCCTCCAGCAACTCGATGCTGCCGCCGGCACGGACGGGAATGACACGATCTATGGCTTCGGCTACGACGACATCTTGCAGGGCGGCAAGGGAGACGATTACCTCTACGGCGGCCAGGGCAACGACACCTACATCTATAACCGTGGTGACGGGCACGACACGATCTACGATCTTGCCGATGCCGCCGGACCGGAGTTCGATACGCTGGTCCTGCACGGCATCAACCCGGCCGATGTCTCGCTCAATCGCGTCAACTACAGCGATGTCGCGCTGGTGTTTGCTGAAAGCGCGCCTGGCGCAGGCGACGGCGGTTCGGTGCTGCTGCAAGGCGAGCTCGACAACTGGTTTAATCAGGGTGTCGAGCAGATCACGTTTGATGACGGGACGGTCTGGACCCAGAATGATCTGCGCCTGAAGGTGCTTGCGCAGGCGTCGACGCCCGGCAATGACACCATCGTTGGCTTCAACACCAACGATGTCATCGAAGGCGGTCGCGGCGACGACACCATCAGCGGCGGCGCTGGCGACGACACCTACATCTACACCCGCGGTGACGGCAACGATTCCATTACCGAGGTTGGGCTGGGTAACTACAGCAGCTTCGATACCCTGAGGCTGCATAACATCGATCCATCCGCGATTAGCCTGGTGCGGAACGGCGACGATGTGAAGCTGGTCATCGCCGAGAGCGCGCAGGGCGCCGGCGACGGCGGGTCCGTGTTGCTCTATGACGACATCAGCGGCGCGGCCGCCGCTGGCGTCGAGCAGATCGTCTTCGACGATGGGACCGTCTGGACCCAGGACTATTTGCGCGTCCGATTGCTTGCCGAGGCAGCCACAGATGGGAACGATACGATTTATGGTTTCCGGACAAACGACACGCTGCGCGGTGGCAAAGGCGACGATACCCTCTATGGTGGGACCGGCGACGATACCTACATCTATTCCCGCGGCGACGGTCACGACACGATCTATGAAGTCGGCCTCGGCAATTACTCGAGCTTCGATACGCTGAAGCTTCAGAATATCGCGACCTCAGCCGTTCAACTGGTGCGCAACCAGAATGACCTTACGCTGGTCGTTGCCGAAAGCGCTCCTGGTGCAGGTGATGGCGGTTCGGTTCTGCTCAAGGACGAGCTGACGCCCTACCAGACCGCGGGCGTCGAACAGGTCGTCTTCGACGACGGAACGACCTGGACCCAGGCTGACCTGCGTGCGATGTGGCTGTCGCAGGAGGCAGCCTCGACCGATACGGCAATTTATGGCTTCGGCACCGACGATACGATCTATGCCGGCACGGTCGACCGCTCGCTGTATGGTGCCGGTGGGCAGGATACCTATGTCTACAGTTCGTCAGGCGGCAATGTTGTTGTTGCCGACGCCGGCAACCTTCAGTCCACACTGCAGTTTGCGGATATCAATTCGACGGACGTGACACTGTCGCGCCCCGTCGCCAATGGCGCCGCCGATCTGGTCATCACCGTGAACAGCACGGGCAAGACCGTGACGGTCCGGGGCGAATTCTCCAACAGCGGCGGTGCGTTGCGCGCAATCAGCTTTGCCGACGGCGCGATCTGGAATCCGGATCAGGTCAAGGCGGTGCTCGCCGGGCAGGGAGCGGGCGGCTATCACTTCAATCGCGGAGACGGTTCGGTCGTTCTCGACCAATCCACCAACACTGTTCTGCTCGGTGCTGGCATCACGCCGGACGACATCATATTGCAGGCGAACCAGCGCAATTTGACCGTTCGCCTGAGGGGGACGAGCGATAGCTTTACGCTGCTGGACGATCTGACGCAGAACGCCTGGGGCGTCTCGAGTCTTCTCTCGAAGCTGCAGTTCAGCGACGGCACCTCGTTGGCCCTCGGCCAGCCGAGCGCCGGCCACGGGCTGCCTCTGACGTTCACCTGGCTCGGCACGGCCAACAATTATTGGCTCACCGGCTCGAGCTACGGGTCTAACGTATTCGAGATCACCGTCGGCGACGGCACGGTCAATTTCAACAGCAGTGCGACAGCCGGCAGTACAAATCAGATCAAATACGTAAAGGGCGCCGGCAACGTCAGCGTCAACCTCAATGGTGGGACGGGTGCCATTGTATTCGGCAGCAATGTCGCGGTCGGAGATGTCTACCTGCAGGCCAATTCGAGCGGCACCCTCTACGTCAAATTCCGCAATGATCTCACCGACGGAATAGGAATCGGCGGTGACCTGACGAGCAGCGGGGGGATCGTCACCAGCGCGATTTCGCAGCTGCAGTTCAGCGATGGATCGGTGACCAATATTGGTGGGGCGGGTCACACGCCGACCTTCACCTGGCTTGGAAACAGCAACAATTATTATCTCACGGGCGCTGCCTTTGGCACAAACGTCTATGAGATCACGGCGGGCAGCGGCACGATCAACTTCACCAACAACTCGGCCGTCGGCACGAACGTGATCAAATACGCCAAGGGCACGGGCTACGCCGATGTCCAGCTGAATGGCGGAAGGGGCATCCTCGCTTTTGGCGGCAACGTGACAGCGCAGGACGTTTACCTGCAGTCAAATTCGAACGGCAATGGTGACCTGTTCGTCAAATTCCGCAATGATGTGACTGACGGCCTCACATTCCATTTCGATCTGACGAACAACGGCGGAAATGTCAGCAGCGCGATCTCGCAGTTGCAATTCAGCGACGGCTCGAGCGTCAATCTTGGTGGCCAAGGTAATCTGCCGACGTTCACGTGGATCGGAAACACCTCTGGCTACACCCTCAACGGCGCGAACCTCGGCAACAACGTGTACGAGGTCACAGCCGGAGGCAAAGTCAATTTCGGCAACAATGGCGCGGTAGGCGGCACCAATATCGTCAAGTTCGACAAGGGCAGCCAGAACGTCGCCGTCGAAGCCGACGGGTTCAGCGGCATCATCGAACTCGGGCCGCAGATCTCGGCCCAGGACGTGTACTGGCAGACCAACCGGTACGGCGACCTGACCCTGCTGCTGCGCGGCGATAACGCCGACAGCCTCAATGTCTGGGGTGATTTGGTTCTGGCCAACGGTATAGTGACCAGTGCCATCAAGACCGTGAAGTTCAGCGATGGGACCGTGCTCGATATGAGCCATGGTCCGTCCGCGTTCAACTGGGTCGGTTCCGCTGCTGGCTATACCATCAACGGCACGAACCTCGGCACGAACGTCTACGAGCTGACAGCGGGCGGCAAAGTCAATTTTGGCGATAGTGCCGCATCGGGTGGTACCAACATCGTCAAGTTTGACAAAGGCAGTCAAAACGTGGCGGTCGAGGTTGACGGCTTCAGCGGCGAGCTTGACCTCGGTGCGAGCATCTCGACCCAGGACGTGTACTGGCAGAGCAACGGCTACGGCGATCTGATCCTGAAGCTTCGAGGCGACGATGCCGACACCGTCAACTTCTGGGGTGATCTCCATGTCGTGAACGGCGCTCTTACCAGCGCGGTCAAGACGGTGAAGTTCAGCGATGGAACCGTGCTCGACATGAGCCATGGTCCGTCCAACTTCAATTGGCTCGGCAACACCGCGAACTTCACGCTCACCGGCACGACGTTCGGTACCAATATCTACGAGGTCACGGCCGCCAACGGTAAGATCAACTTCGCCGATGCCAGCGCGGTCGGCGGCATCAATGTTGTGAGGTTCGATAAGGGGAGCCAGGCGCTCAATGTCGAGGCCAACAATTTCAGCGGCGAGCTGGATCTCGGTGCGAGCATCTCGGCCCAGGATGTGTATTGGCAGACCAACGGCTACGGCGATTTGATCCTGAAGCTGCGTGGCGATGATGCAGACAGCATCAATGTCTGGGGCGACCTCCATTTCACGAACGGCGCTGTCACCAGCGCAATCAAGAACGTGAAGTTAAGCGACGGGACTGTTCTGGACATGAGCCAGGGACCGTCCGCGTTCACCTGGATTGGTGCTGCCAATAACTACAATCTCGTTGGCAGCAACATGCGCTCGAATGTGTTCGAAATTGCCCAGGGTAACGGTGCGATCACGTTCGGCAATGCAAGCAACGGAGGAGACGGTAACAACACGCTCCGATACGATAAGGGCGACGGGCTTACCGATGTTCAGCTCAACGGTGGCAAGGGGGTCATTGCATTCGGCAGCAACGTCTCCGAGCAGGACGTCACCCTTCAATCGAACGCCAATGGCGACCTGATCGTAAAACTCCGCAATGATACGACCGATGCCATCACGATCCACAACGACCTCGTGTTCGGTAACGTCAATTCCTACGGCATCGGCGCCATCCGGTTCGCGGATGGGACGGCCTGGGACTACACGTATATCGCCTCGAACGCCTGGCTTCGTGGCACGTCTGGCAACGACTCAATCAGCCTGCCGACGAACGCCGCGACGGTTGATGCGGGCGCAGGCGATGACACCCTGAGCGTCTCCGGGACAGGTTCCGACCGCATTATCTTCGGCGTCGGCTCGGGTCACGACGTGCTGGATAACCCCAGTAACGGCTACAAGCGCAGTGACGTTCTCGATCTCACCGGCCTCCTGCCGTCCGACATCGCACTATCAAGGTCAGGTAACCAGTTGATCGTTAAGCTGCTTGCGAGCGGGGAGACATTTACAGCGCTTTGGCAGTTCTACGGCGATGGCGTCAGTTTCGGCGTGGGTTCGATCAAGTTCGCGGACGGCACCGTGTGGGATCGCACCGCGATCGCGGCGAACGCCTGGCTTCGCGGCACGTCGGGAAATGACTCGATCGGGCTCCCCACCACCGGCATTACGGTAGATGCCGGCGCAGGCGATGACACGCTAAGCGTCTCGGGCAATGGCTCCGATCGCATTATCTTTGGTGCCGGCTCCGGGCACGACGTGCTGGACAACCCAAGCAATGGCTACCAGCGTAGCGACGTTCTCGATCTCACGGGACTTCTGCCGTCTGACGTCGTTCTGTCGAGGTCGGGAAATCAGTTGGTCGTTAAGCTGCTCGCGACCGGCGATACCTTCACCGCGCTCTGGCAGTATTACGGCGACGGCATCAGTTTCGGCATTGGGTCGATCAAATTTGCCGACGGAACCGTCTGGGATCGGACGGCCATTGCCGCAAATGCGTGGATCCGCGGTACTTCTGGAAATGATTCCATCTCTCTTCCGGCAACAGGCATCACCGTCGATGCCGGAGCAGGGAATGACGCGCTTGCGGTTTCCGGCAATGGCTCCGACCGGATCATCTCCGCCAAGGGGTATGGGCACGATACGCTCAACAACCCGGGATCCGGCTACAATCGCGATGACACGCTCGTTCTCGTGGACATCAATCCCTGGGATGTACAGTTCACGCGCAACGGCGATTCAATGACTATGACGGTCGCATCGACCGGAGACTCCTTCCAGGCCTTCTATCAATACTGGGGAAATGGCAGCCAGATTCAGGGCCTGGCGCACGTTCAGTTCGTGAACGGCTCCAACTGGAATCGATCCAACATCCTGGATGCGGCATCGTCTTTCACTTGGACGGGGAGCACGGCAAACGCCACGCTTACCGGCAATGACTACGGCTCAAACATCTTCCAGCTAGGGGGCGGCGCTGAGGTCGCGTATGGCGGTGCCAGGAACAATGTGTATCAGGTCACGACCGGCACGGGTCAAGCGCAGGTCAACCTGTCGTCGGCTACCGGTTCCAAGAACGAGATCGATTTCCTCAGCGGGATCACCGATCAGAACCTGTGGTTCGAGCATCATGGCAGCGATCTGAAGATCGACCTTCTCGGGACGAATACGAGCACGACGATCAGCAACTGGTTCTCGGGAGGCTCGGGGGCATTGCAGGAGATTGCTGCTAGCGGCCTGAAAATCGACAGCCAGATCTCGCAACTGGTGCAGGCGATGGCGACTTATTCGGCGAACAATACGGGATTCGATCCGGCCAGCTCGAGCATCCAGGCTCTCCCCAACGATACAGCTCTCCAGGGGGCTGTATCCGCGGCGTGGCATGCATAAGGAATCATCCCGCCCTCACGGCCCGAAGGCGTGGGGGCGCCATTCTGGCATTCCCAACGGGGATTATCGTCAAGGTGACTGCCGAAGTAAGGGCAGTGTGCGGCGCGGAGGCCGCCGAAGTGCCGTGGTTGGAACGGTAGAATAAATGAGATGCGGCTGCAAATTGCAGCTATCTCAACAAAGTTCACAGGACACCCCTTCCGTCATTTGCCTACACATTATTGCGCACGTTAACCGCCCGTCCGGGGGGAGTGCTCTTGCGGCGCAAAACGGAGCACTCTTCATCGGCTTCGATCTAACTGGTGCTAGTTAGCTCAAACTTGCCCATGATGGATTGGACCCCTTCACGACCAATCGTGCAACGAGCCTTACCGGGTCATCGATGCACCTAACGTTGGTTTGAATTCTGCTCCATCAAGTTTGACCGCTGCAAACGTCATGGGCGACCGAGTTGCTGGAGCGAGAAATCGTGCCATGCTACTTGGGCATCGTTTGAGTGAGTACGCCGCGCTGAGCGCCGGAAGCCTCGCTTTGGCGAGACAAGCTTCGATCGGACTGAAGCGTCGTCGATGACGGCCGGCCCTCGGACGCGATGCAACGAAGCGTGCGGCGAATGCCCATTTTGGGTCGGTTAAGCTCGGAGGTGCGACCGTTAAGTTGTTGATTTGTCTCAATCCGAAGCTGACTCTTAATCGGCGGGTCCCAGGTTTTCCCGCCAGCACGGTCCAGGCGAGATCGACCTTGCGCGGCGTATTCACATGCTTGTCACGCCAGTTCTTGAAACCGCCGCGGATCCGTCGGTCGGCCAGAGCGGAAATGGGCAAATCGCCGAACTCATCTTCGATCAGCTTGATGTATCGCAGGCAATCGCGACGTGTTGATACCGCGATCTTGGTGAATTCTGGCGCCCCTTTGTACCGCGCGATGATCGACATGAGCGACCTTGCATTGGGTTTGCGCAAGCTTGCGTGTGCTTCGGTAGCGATGACGTGGCTATAGCGGATTCACTCCTGGAGCTTCATTTCTATTCCGGATCGTGCGTTGACACGTCCCGGCAAATAACTAGGCTGCGCATCACCACTTACGGGACCAGCGCGTCATTGAGTCCACGGAGAAGGCAGTAATCCATCATGGTTTCGCAATCGGCTTTACCGCGTCGCACCCTAGGCCGGACCGGACTTGAAGCCTCCATCCTCGGATTCGGAACTGCGCCACTGGGCGATCTCTTTCTCGAGCTCGACGACCAGACTGCGATTGCTGCCGTAAGCCGCGCCTTCGAGCTCGGCATCAATTTGCTCGATACATCGCCCCACTATGGCAACGGCCTGTCGGAACATCGCTGTGGAACGGCGCTCCGGCGTGTGCCACGCAACGACGTGGTGCTTTGCACCAAGATCGGGCGCTGGATGGATCCCTTTCACCAGCCGGAGACTCGGTCCGGGTTTGTCGGCGGGCAGCCGCATCGGGCCGTCGTCGACTATTCTTACGATGGCACCATGCGCTCGGTCGAGCAATCGCTGTTGCGGCTTGGCACCGACCGTATCGACCTGTTGTTGATTCATGATGTCGATGTCTGGACCCACGGTAAGGACGCGGTTGAAGACCGCTTTCGCGAGGCGATGTCCGGGGCCTATGTAGCGCTCGACAAGCTTCGCTCCGAAGGCGTGGTCGCGGGCATCGGGATCGGCGTCAATGAAGCCGAAATGTGCGTTCGCTTTGCGCAAGCCGGGTCCTTCGAGGTGATGCTGCTCGCCGGACGCTATTCGCTGCTCGAGCAGCCCGCACTCGAGGAGTTCATGCCGCTGGCGCTGAAGCAGGGCATCGCGGTGCTGCTCGGCGGAGTGTTCAATTCGGGAATTCTGGCGACGGGCGCGATCAAGGGCGCCAAGTACAATTATCAGGATGCGCCACCGCACGTCCTTTCGAAGGTCGCGGAAATCCAGCGTATCTGCGCAGCTCACGGAGTACCGCTGCCGACGGCCGCTCTCCATTTCGCGCTTGGCCATCCCGCTGTCGCGAGCGTAGTGCTCGGGGCGCATGATGCGCAGGAGGTCGAGCGCAACGTGGCAGCGCTGACCGCCTCAGTGCCAGCCGCACTCTGGAGCGATCTCAAGGCAGCGCGCCTGTTGGACGCAGAAGCGCCTGTTCCGGGGTAGAGCGGGCGATATGCTTTCTGGGCTTGGGATATAACGCGCCCTATTTCCATCGCTGGCAACTTCTAGTGCTCCACAAATCTACCGAAACTGGACGGCGTCTCCGCAGCTCTAGCGGAGCCGCTGTCGAGCTGCGATCGCGCGGAGGGAAATCCGGTTGAGGTGTTCACCTCAGCCATATGCAACCGATCGAGATTGTCAGCCGGAAAAATCGTGTTAGCGTGTGCCCACTCGGCATAAAGGACGAGTGGCCGCTGCATCGGCCTTTTAAGATACAATATGGGAGCAGGGCATGAGGAAGACACTTTTTGGCATTGTTTCTGTGGGGGTGCTGGTCGCCGCCAGCGCCGCGGTCGCCGACACGAAGGACAAGAAGATCGCGCTCTCGAACAACTACGCCGGCAATTCCTGGCGTCAGGCGATGTTGAAGAGCTGGGACAAGGTGACGAAGCCTGCGGTTGCTACCGGCATCGTGGCAGCCGCCGACGCTTATACGACTTCGGAGAACCAGGTCACCGAGCAGGCAGCCCAGATCCAGAACCTCATTCTGCAGGGATACAACGCGATTGTCGTGAATGCAGCCTCTCCCGACGCGCTGAACGGCGTCATCAAGCAGGCCTGTGACGCGGGGATCACGGTGGTGTCGTTCGATGGAATTGTAACCGAGCCATGCGCTTGGCGTGTAGCCGTCGATTTCAAGAAGATGGGGCGTGTCGAGGTCGATTATTTGACCAAGAAAATGCCAGCGGGGGGCAATCTGCTCGAAATTCGCGGCCTTGCCGGCGTGTTCGTGGACGATGCCATTCACTCCGGCATCGAGGACGGTGTCAAAGCCAATTCGCAGTACAAGATCGTCGGATCGGTGCACGGCAACTGGGCGCAGGAAGTGGCGCAGAAGGAGGTCGCTGGCATTCTGCCCTCGCTTCCTGAGATCAAGGCGGTCGTCACGCAAGGCGGCGACGGATATGGGGCGGCGCAAGCGTTTGCGGCGGCCGGACGACCGACCCCACTCATTGTCATGGGCAATCGTCAGGACGAACTGCAATGGTGGAAAGAGCAAAAGGACAAGAACGGCTACGAAACGATGTCCGTTTCGATTGCACCGGGAGTCTCGACTCTCGCTTTCTGGGTCGCGCAGATGATCCTCGACGGCAAGCAAGTGCCGAAGGACTTGACCGTACCTTTCCTTCAGATCGACCAAGCAGATCTTGAGAAGTCGCTGGCTACGACGGAAAAGGGCGGTGTTGCCAATGTCGAGTACACGGCCGACGACGCCGCCAAGGTCGTCGCCGGAGCGAGCAAGTAAGATCTGATCCTTGAGCACTGAAGCCATTAGACTGGACGGCGTCGAAAAATCGTTCGGCGCCGTTCGTGCGCTGGCGGGCGTCGATCTTGTGGTCGCCGTCGGCGAATGCCTGGGATTGGTCGGCCACAACGGCGCGGGTAAATCAACTCTGATGCATGTGTTGGCCGGCGCGCTGTTGCCTGACGCCGGCAAATTGACCGTGGGGGGCACAGAGCCAAAAGCGCAATGGTCGGCCGCCGCTTCGCAAGCGGCGGGCATTCGCTGCGTATTCCAGGAGTTGTCGCTCTGCCCCAATCTTTCAGTCGCCGAGAATGCGCGCATCACACACGCATCGCTGCGCGGCTTTGGCTGGAAAGGCCGCGCACGCGCGCTGATTTGTGCGAAGCTGGACGAGATTTTTCCCGGACACCGCATCGCTCCCGACGACGAGATCGCGCAACTGCCGATCGGCCAGCGACAGATGGTCGAGATCGCGCGCGCTTTCACGGTTACGACCGCGCCGCTGCGACTGGTGATCCTGGACGAGCCGACTTCCTCGCTCGATGCGGTCGCCGCCGGCCAGTTGCTGTCTTATATCCGGAAGGAAACGGCGCGCGGTACCGCGATTATTCTGATTTCGCACATTCTCGGTGAGATCCTAGCGACCTCCGACCGCATCGTCGTGATGAAGGATGGCAAGCAAGTTGCGGCACGTCCGGCCCCGGCCTTCGACCGCTCCTCGCTGATGGCCGCAATGGGCTCGGACCTCAAGGAGGTCGAGGCGAGGGAAGATCGGCGGCAATCTCCAAGGGCCGATGCTGCCGTGGTGGTGCGTGCAAGTCCGCAGCGTGAAGGCGGCGGCAGCGAACTCGTCGTCCGCGAGGGCGAGATCGTAGGGCTTGCCGGCCTTGCTGGGCACGGCCAGACCAGGCTGCTGTTGCAGATTTTCGCGGGTCATGCCGATGTTGACCGGCCGGTGGCCTTCGTTGCCGGCGACCGCCAGAGTGAGGGCGTGTTCAACCTTTGGTCCATCGCCGAGAACGTCACGGTCGCTTCGCTGCGCGCTCTCATCCGCCGCGGCTTGATCGACGTGGCCGCCGAGGCGAAGCTGGCTCACGCCTGGCGCGAGCGCATCGGCATTCGAACCTCCGACATGGGCAGGAACATTCTAACCCTGTCCGGAGGGAATCAACAGAAGGTCCTTTTTGCCCGGGCGCTTGCCTCGGACGCCAGGATCATTCTGATGGATGACCCCATGCGCGGCGTCGATATCGGCACCAAGCTGGAAGTCTACGCCATGATCCGCGCCGAGGCCGCCTCGGGCCGCAGCTTCCTGTGGTACACGACAGAGCTCGATGAGCTGACGCATTGCGACAAGGTCTACGTCTTCTGGAATGGAAAGATCTCGGATTCCATTGAGGCTGCCGATTTCTCTGAGCAACGCGTCTTGCGCGCGTCCTTTGCGGAGAGCGGGACATGACAAACCCACGTTTGCTCCGCGCGGCTTTACCGTTCCTGACGCTTGCGATCGTGCTCACCGCCACGTTTTACGTGCAGCCGCGGACTATGAGCTATTTCGGCCTCAACCTGATGCTGCAATATGCCGTTCCAATTGCTCTCGCAACGATCGCGCAGATGTTCATCATCACGGTGAACGATCTGGACCTCTCCATCGGTCCTTTCGTGGGCCTGGTCGGCGTTGTTGCCGCAACGCTGCTCAATTCCAGCCCGGTTTTGGGCGTCGCGGCGCTGATGGTCTGCGTGCTGGCGTACGGCGTCGTCGGGGCGCTGATCCATGTGCGGAATCTGCCTTCGATTGTGGTGACTTTGGGAC
>Ga0209148_1000501_pt1 | contig 39942 bp, 43 predicted proteins | sample AraplaCol_mMF_r2_2_FD_184288 | JGI IMG/M metagenome (GOLD analysis project Ga0209148, IMG submission 184288) | Arabidopsis root microbial communities from North Carolina, USA - plate scrape CL_Col_mMF_r2 (SPAdes) (version 2) | ecosystem: Host-associated > Plants > Roots > Endosphere | place... | reverse complement strand
TCCGGCAGGAATTGGCGAAGATGGCGCAGCAGATGGGCGCCGCGCAGCCGGCGCTGCTTGCGGACCAGTTATTCCAGCTGGTGGAAGGTGCGCGTATCACCGGCCAGTTGCTGCTCAGTGAAGGCAGCCGCGGCGCTCTCGCTTTTTCCGGCCGGCGGCTGATCGAGGCAAGCCTCCTCCCGGCACAGCCCCAGGCCGCAGAATAGGTCGCAGCACCTGCGATCGGGGCCGGGCTCAACCCTGCTTGTCGTGCTCGTCGATATAACGCCGCAGGGCGGTCGCGGCATTCAGCATATGCGCCCGCATGCGCCGCGCCGCCATCTCGCCATCGCCCTCGGCAATCGCCTGCATGATGCCTTCATGCTCGTCACGCGACTTTTCGACACGGTCGCCCTGGCGCAATTGTGTGCGCCGAAAGGCATTTAGGCGGGTGCGTAGCGCCATCGCCTGCTCCGCCAGGAAGGCGTTATGGGTCGCGCGATAGAGGCTGAGATGGAACTCGCGATTGAAAGCGTCATAGGCGTCGACATCGCGGGCATCGACCATCGCCTCTGACGCGTCATGCAACTCGATGAGATGGCTGCGCTCCAGCGGCGTCATGCGATAGGTGGCGAGGCGCACACACATGGCCTCGATCTCCGCCATGGTCTCGAACATATCCATGATGCGTTCCGGCGTCATCCGGGTGACGACCACGCCCCGCCTCGCCCGCATCTCGACGAGACCGCTCACAGCCAGCTGCCGCAGGGCCTCACGCACCGGTGTTCGCGACGCGCCGAAGCGGTCGGCCAGCTGCTGCTCGTCCAGCGCCTCGCCCGCCGCCAGCTCGCCCGAGGCGATCTGGTCGGTCAGCGCGTCGCGGATGCGGTCGGACAGCAGCCCGCGATCCTCGATGCCCTCATCAGCCAAGTCGTCGATCTTTGCCAACCCGCGAATCCCCCTTCCCGCGTTCATTATGCTGCATCACCCTGGCGCAGCCATGTGGCGCGCCCCCTGCGCTAGGTCCGGTGTCAGGCACCGACGAGAGCGCGGATGGCGAAGTATAGAATAGACGGCGCCACCAGGCATCCTAAACCGGTATGGAAGGTCGCGGTCAAAGCGCCATAGGGCACCAGCCTGCGATCGGTGGCCGCGAGACCGCCGGCGACACCGCTGACCGTCCCCATCAGCCCGCCGAAGACCATGGCGCTGCGGGGATTATTGAGGCGGATCACCCCGGCGACAAAGGGTGTGCCGATCATCACCAGCACCGCCTTGAAGACACCGGTGGCGATGGAAATCGCGATCACCGGCGAACTAGCGCCGAGCGCCGCACCGGTCACCGGGCCGACGATATAGGTGACGGCGCCGGCACCGATCGTCGTCAAGGAGACCGCATCGCGATAACCAAAGGCTTCGGCGATGCCGACACCAAGGATGAATGGCAAGGTCGTGCCGAGCAGCAATGCCAGCGCGCCGATGGCACCTGCCTTGCGGGCGCGCACGACATCGACCTCGAAAGCCGTGGCGACGATCGCGAAGTCGCGCAACATGCCGCCGCCCATCAGGCCGATGCCCGACAGCACCGGCCAATCGGCGACGCCATGCTGGCCATGGGTGGAAATGCCGCCGAGGAAAGCGAGGACCAAACCGAGGATGATGGCGATGGCGGAGCCGTGGATGCGGCCGAAGGTCAGACGCTTCGACATGGCGTTCGACAGCCACATGATGAGGCCGACCGCAGCGAAAGCGGTCAGCAGCGAATTCGCGGTCAATGCATGCGTGATCAATTCCATGCGGAACTCCTCAAGCCTGACGCCTGGCAGGATTGCGAGACGCATCGGTGCCGGTTTGAACCCCTGGATCGAGATGAGAAGCAGCGGCCTCTCGTTCCCGCGCCTCGATCTCATCCATGGTCTCGGTTGGGCCGCTCACCCGGCCGATGAGGGCAACCACCGCGAAGCAGAGAATGACTGCGCCAAACCCGGCAAGCAGCACAACGGGCCCACCGCTGAGCGCGGAGACGACATCCTGCTGGGCGGCCATCGCCACCACGATCGGGATATAGAGCGCTCCCCAGAACTCGACGCCGAGCTTGAGGCCTTGGCTGAGCCGATCCTGTTTGACGAGCCAGAGCCGCGCGGCGATCAGCAGCATCATGGCGATGCCGACCCCGCCGACATTCGCCTTCACGCCCAGAACGATTCCCAGCAGGTCGCCGAGATAGCTTCCCAGCAAGGTGCAGATGGCGAGAAGGGCAACACCCGAGATCGTCATGTTTTCTCCCCGGCCCTAAATCAGCGGCCATGTATGCAGATCAGCCCGTTATTCGTTAATTATTATCCGTATCTGCTGATTTCAACGTCTATTGTATACTATGATTGACAACCCACATCAATAGGCATACACAAGCGGGCTAGAAAAGATGTCAGGTATACGGAGCATCACGGCATGACCGACTGGAACAGGCAGAAGGCCGGGCTGGCGGAGCGTCTCGCGGCCGGACGAGCCCATGCCGCGGGCAAGACGGTACCGATCGCAAAACTGGCGGCCTTCCTGGAAGCGGTGTTGCGCCCCGGTGATCGGGTCTGCCTGGAAGGCGATAACCAGAAGCAGGCCGATATCCTGGCCACGGCTTTGGCCGATGTGGACCCGGCCAAGATCCACGATCTTCACATGGTACAATCGGGCGTGGTCCTGCCCGAGCATCTCGACGTCTTCGACAAGGGCATCGCCCGGCGTCTCGATTATTCCTATTCAGGACCGCAATCGGCGCGCATCGCCCGCATGCTGTTCGGCGGCAAGATCGAGCTCGGCGCGATCCACACCTATCTCGAATTGTTCGGCCGCTACTTCATCGATTTGACGCCACAGGTGGCGCTGATCGCCGCGGTCTGCGCCGATCGCGACGGCAATCTCTATACCGGTCCCAATACCGAGGACACGCCGGTCGTGGTCGAGGCCACCAGCTATAAGAGCGGCCTCGTCATCGCCCAGGTGGCGGAGATCGTCGACAAGGTGCCGCGCGTCGATATTCCGGGCGACCTTGTCCATTTCATCGTCGAGGCGAAGAAGCCCTTTTATGTCGAGCCGCTCTTCACTCGCGACCCGGCGGCGATGACCGAGACCCAGATTTTGACCGCCATGCTGGCGATCAAGGGCATCTACGCGCCCTATGGCGTGCAGCGGCTCAATCACGGCATCGGCTTCAACACGGCGGCGATCGAATTGCTGCTGCCGACCTATGGCGAGGCCTTGGGCCTGAAGGGCCGCATCTGCACCCATTTCGCCCTCAACCCCCATCCGACGTTGATCCCGGCGATCGAGGCCGGCTGGGTCGAACAGATCCATTGTTTCGGTTCCGAAGTCGGCATGGAAGACTACATCGCCGCCCGCTCCGACATCTTCTTCACCGGGCCGGACGGATCGCTCCGCTCCAACCGCGCCTTCAGCCAGACTGCCGGCCTCTATGCCTGCGATATGTTCATCGGCTCGACCCTGCAGATCGATCTCCAGGGCCATAGCTCCACCATCACCGCAAGCCGCATCGCCGGCTTCGGCGGTGCGCCCAATATGGGCTCCGATCCACGTGGCCGCCGCCATCCCAGCGAGCCCTGGCTGAAGGCCGGCGCCGAGGCCGATCCTGACACCCCGGCAAGCCTGCGGCGCGGCCGCAAGCTCGTCGTGCAGATCGGCGAGACCTTCGGCGACGGCAATGCCTCGCTCTTTGTCGAGAAGCTCGATGCCCTGGAACTGGCGGCCAAGCTGAAACTCGACCTCGCCCCCGTCATGGTCTATGCCGATGACGTCACCCATATCGTCACCGAGGAAGGCATCGCCAATCTGCTGCTCTGTCGTGATGCTGACGACTATGAACAGGCGATCCGCGGCGTCGCCGGCTATACCGAGATCGGCCGCGCCCGCGACAAGAAGATGGTCGAGCGGCTGCGTGAACGCAAAGTCATTCAGCGCCCGGAAGATCTCGGCATCGATCCGCTGGATGCCGACCGCCGCCTGCTGGCCGCGCGCTCGATCAAGGATATCGTGCGGAGCTCCGGTGGCCTCTATCGGCCGCCGAGCCGGTTCCGCAACTGGTAAGGAGAGTGATCGATGGAAAAACTCAGTTTCCAGTTCAAGACCGAGAAACCAGCCGGCGGCACCCGCCCGCAGGCTTTGGTCGGCGTCGTCGCTTCCGGCAATCTGGAGGTGCTGTTGGAGCGCGTGCTGCCGACAGACGCCTGCAGCATCGATATCGCCACGGCCGCGCATGGCTTTGGCACGGTCTGGCAGGCTGTGGTGGCGGATTTCGTTTCCCGCCGCGCGGCCGGCGGCCTGCGCATCTCGGTCAATGACGGCGGTGCCCGGCCCGATACGGTCGCTTTGCGTCTTGCCCAGGCGGTACGCCTGATCGAGGAGCCGGAAGCATGAGCGTCACCGCGACACATAATGCCGGCAATCTGAGTTGGTACGAAGCCAGTGCCCGGCAGCGCGTGGCAGCGCTCGCCGATGCCGGCAGTTTCGTCGAATTCATCGGCCCGGAACAGCGTGAGATGAGCCCGCATCTCGCCGTCTTCGGCCTGCCGGAGCAATTCGACGACGGCATGATCATTGGCAGCACGAAACTCGACGGCCGCGACGTGCTGGTCGCCGCACAGGAAGGCCGCTTCATGGGCGGCGCCTTCGGCGAGGTCCATGGCGCCAAGCTCACCGGTCTGCTGCGCGCCGCAAGCGCCCTCAAGCGCGACGTGCTGATCCTGTTCGATACCGGCGGTGTGCGCCTGCAAGAAGCCAATGCGGGCGAGCTTGCCATCGCCGAGATCATGCGCGCCCTCATCGAGGCACGCCGCGCCGGCTGCAAGGTGATCGGCCTCATTGGCGGGCGGGCCGGCTGCTATGGCGGCGGCAGCCTGATCGCCGGCTGCTGCGCGCGGTTGATCGTCTCCGAGCAGGGGCGCCTCAGCGTCAGCGGACCGGAAGTGATCGAGACCAATCGCGGCGTCGAGGAATTTGATTCCCGCGACCGCGCCCTCGTCTGGCGCACCATGGGCGGCAAACATCGCTATCTGATCGGCGGCGCCGATATCCTGGTTGATGATGACGCGACCGCCTTCCGCGAGGCCGCTATTGCGGCGCTGCGAGCCACGGGCGGCTTCGACCTCGCCGTGCTGACAGCTGAGCAGCAACGGCTGGAACATCGCCTCGGGCGTTTCGGTGCGATGCGCGACGCCGTCGATATCTGGACCGGCCTCGGCATCGTCCAGCCGGCGCGCCTGCCGGAACTGGCGACGGAAGACTTCCTGCAACAGGTCCAGGGAAAACGCGAGGCCGCCGATGACGCTCGATGAAATTCTCGCCTCGCTCTTTCCCCAGGGGCACCAGGTCCGCACCAGCGGCAGCTTGATCGGCGGCAAGGCCGATCTGCCCGGCGGCGGCCCCATCCATGTGATCGGCATCAAGGACGCGGCATTTCTCGGCGTCGAAGACGCGGCGATCCTGGCCAACCGGGTGCTCGAGATCATCGAGAGCGACAAGGCCGCCCCCATCCTCGTGCTCATCGACTCTTCCAGCCAGCGCATGAGCCGTCATGACGAATTGCTGGGCCTGAGCGAATACCTGGCGCATCTTGCCAAGGCTCTGCTTTTCGCTGAGGCGCAAGGCCATCGCACCATCGGCCTCCTCTATGGTGGCAGTGCGGCCGGCGCCTTCATCGCCACGGCCCTTGCCACCGGGACCCTCGTTGCTTTGCCGGGCGCCCATCCCGCGGTGATGGACCTGCCCTCGATGGCCCGTGTCACCAAGCTGCCGCTCACTGTCCTGGAGGAGAAGGCCAAGACCACACCGGTCTTCGCCCCCGGCCTCGACAATCTGGCGCAGACCGGCGCCATCCATGCGGTCTGGGACCCGGCGAGGCCACTGGCCGGGCAACTGACCGCCCTGCTTTCCGAACCAGTGACCGGCGACGAACGCGGCCATCTCGGTGCCGCGCGCGGCGGCCGGCCGAAGGCCGCGGAAATCGCCGAACGGGTCATCAAACTGGCGACCCATGGCTAAAATGCTGGAGCACCGGATGTTACAGCGGCACAGCTTCGTCCGGGTCGATGTCGCGGCCTGGGCCCGCTTCATTGCCCTGCGCCCGGATCTCGCCACGGAACCGCTCATTGCCGGTTGGGTCAAGCGCGGCTTCCCCCTGATCGCGCGACGTGGTGGAGGGAATGAAGACGCTGACCTGGTAGCTCTTGGCCTGCCCTTACCGCCCAGCCATGGCAAAAGGCGCATCGCCGTCGCCTTGCCGCGCGACGCCATCCTCTCGACGTCACAGCCGCCGCTGCTGGCCGATGCCGCTCATATCGTGCCGCCGGCCTGGCGCGGCGACATCGAGCGGCTGGTGGCCCTGTCACCGGACGTACGCTGCTTCGGTAGCCTTGCCTGGCAAGATCTGACCGGCCTGCACTATCTCAGCGCTACCTCTGATCTCGATCTGCTCTGGCCGCTGCCTGCGTCCGGCATGCTTGATGACCTGCTCACCGAGATCGCGGAAATCGACGCAAATGCCCCCATGCGGATCGATGGCGAGATCGTCGCGCCCGCGGGCGGTGTCAATTGGCGCGAATTGCACGAGATCACGAATAGCGAGGTCCTGCTGAAGAGCCTCGATGGCGTCAGCATGCTGCCCCGGGCAATGTTCCTCAGCGGAGCCGCGGCATGAACAAGCCCCTCCAAATCCAGCCGGCCGTCCCGAACAAATCGTGCGCGTTCCAACAGATCGGCGATCTCGCCGTCGCCTGCCTGAAGCTGGAAGTCGCGACCTATCCCAAGCCGGGCCTCGTCAGCCATGTCGATAACGGCGCCCACCGCGACATGGATGCGGCCTTGCTCAACCGCAGTGCCGAGACCCTGCGACCCTTTTTCGCCGACCTCGCCGCTGCTGGCGCAGCGGGTGCCGGGATGGACCGGCTGCGCGTCATCGGTATCCAAGCCGAGCACGAGATGTTGCTGGCAACGAATGGTGTCAACACCCATCGCGGCGCCATTTTCGGCCTGGGCCTGCTCTGCGCCGCCGCCGGTTTCCGCGATACCTATGCCGTCCCTCAATCGCTCGGCTCCCTGATCGCACAAATCTGGGGCCACGATATCCTGGCCGGCCCACGGCCCTTACGCAGTCATGGCGCCGAAGCCAGTCGCCGCTACGGCGTCGGCGGCGCGCGCCTGGAAGCGTCACAGGGCCTGCCTGCCGTCTATAACATCGCCTTACCCGTCTTGCGCGCGGCCCGCAGCATTGCCGCGGGCGATGAGGAAGCGGCCCGGGTCCAAGCCTGCATGCAGCTGATCGCAACGGTCGATGACACCAACCTGCTGTATCGTGGCGGCCGTGACGGGCTGGCTTTCGCGCAAAGCCAGGCGACAGCGTTCCTGGGCCAAGGCGGCATCACCGCTGACGGCTGGCGCGACAGAGCCATTGCCATCCACCGGGCTTTCACCACCCGCAATCTCAGCCCCGGCGGTTGCGCCGATCTGCTGGGAATGGCGCTCTTCGTCGACCGGATGGAGCCGTGATGCTGGCGCTGCTCTGCGGCGGCCAGGGCCGCGTCTCGGCCGAGATGTTCGATCTCTCAGCCGAGCAGCCGGAAGCTGGCGCTGTGTTCGCGGCGGCGACCGAACTGCTCGGCAGCGATCCGCGCAAGCTGGTGAAAGAGGCGACACCCGATATACTCTTCGCCAACCGCGCCAACCAGATTCTCTCCGTCACCGCCGCCTTGGCCAACTATGCCTGCATCATGGCCGCCTTGCCGTCTCGGATGGCCGTCACCGGCTACAGCGTCGGCGAGATGGCGGCCTGGAGCATTGCCGGCATATGGTCGCCGCAAATGGCTTTGCGGCTTACCGCCACCCGGGCGCAGGCCATGGATGCGGCCGATGGTGGCCAGGGACAGCTCGGCTATGTGCGCGGCCTCGACCGAGCGGCGGTGCAGGCACTCGCCACACGCCATCACTGCGACATCGCTATCGTCAGTCCGGGCAACCTGCATGTGGTCGGCGGCGCGCATGATGATGTCACGGCCTTATGCCGGGCGGCGGAACAAGCTGGTGCCCAGCGTGCCGCTTTGCTCGATGTCAGGATCGCTTCGCATACACCGCGTCTGGCGGCAGCGGTTCCAGTCTTCCACGCCGCGTTGCACGATGCCGGAAGTATCAAGCCCAGAGTGGGTTGCATTCTTCTTTCCGGCGGCGATGGCAGCCGCATTTCCCCGGTGGCGAAATCAGCCGACCGGCTGGCCGCACAGATCGCCGCGCCCATCGATTGGGCGGCGGTTCTGGAAGCCTTGGTGGAGCTTGGTGTCGACCAGGTACTCGATCTCGGTCCCGGTCATGCCCTCGCCGATATGATGCGGGGCGCCTATCCGGAGATTCGCAGCTATAGCGCCGATGCCTTCCGTTCGGCCGCCGGCCTGCGCGATTGGCTGGCCTCCCTCAGCTAGCGAGCGCCGCCAGCCGGTCTGCCATGGCATCGAGAAAGATCCGCACCCGCGTCGGCATCTGACGGTTCTTGGGGAACAGCGCGCAAATCGGCGCGGGATCGCTTTGCCAATCCGGCAGGACGCGCACCAGCTTGCCGCTTGCGAGATCGGCCGCCACGTCGATCCAGGATTTCATCACCAGGCCACAGCCGGCCAAGGCCCAGTCATGAGCGAGTTCCCCACTCTCGCATTGCAAGCGCGACGACACTCTCACCTCGCGGGTCTCGCCGGCGCCATTGACGAGGCGCCAATCGGCCTGGGTATTCCGGTTATAGAGCAGGCACGCATGTTGTGGCAGATCCTCGGGTTTCGCTGGCATGCCGCGTTTCGTGAGATAGTCCGGCGACGCCGAGATGACGCGATGATTGTCGATCAGCTTGCGCATGATGAGGTCTGAGTCGCGCGGCAGGCCGATGCGGATGACGAGATCCATCCGCTCGTCAATGAGCTCAACCAGGCGATCGGTCAGGACGAGATCGACCGACAATTTCGGATAGAGGCCGATGAGATCGCGGCAGACCGGGCTGACATGGGCGCGTCCCAGCGCATTCGGGGCACTGATCCGCAGCACACCCTGCGGCTCGAGCCGGCCATGCGCCAAAGCCGTTTCCGCCTCATCCACTTCGGCCAGGATGCGCTGCGCCCGGTCGAAGAGCAGCTGCCCCTCTTCCGTCAAGGAGAGGCGCCGGGTGCTGCGGGTGATCAACTGCGTGTCGGTTCGCTGCTCGAGGGTTGCCAGGCGCTTGCTGACCACACTCAAGGCCAGCCCCATTTCACGGCCGGCGGCGGAGAGGCTGCCGGTTTTGACGATCCGCACGAAGGTCCGCAATTCCGCGATATCAGCCAGCATCTCCCCTACACCCTGCCCCATTCTTTCCTTTTAGTGGATATTATCTCCATTTTTTGCAGGATAATCTTCCAAAAGGAGAAGAGCTACATCTTTCCTCACGGAGCTTGGAGCCCCGCAGCAACAAACCCTGGAGAGGAGACCCGCCATGTCCACCGACACCCCGACGATCCACCTGACCCGCCGCCAGGCTTTGGCCGGCGCCGCCAGCGCCCTCGCTGCTGCCGGCGTAACCGGTGCGGTCCAGCAGCAGGCCGATGCGCAGACCAGCACCGGCACGGCGACCGGCGGCTTCTGGCCCAATGGCGCCCGCCTGGCCGTCAGCTTTTCCCTGATGTTCGAAGGCGGCGGTCAGCCAATCTCCGGTGCGGCCGGCGGCGTCCCCGAACCGATCGAAAAGGGCGTGCCTGATCTACCGACCAATGCCTTCTTCGCCTATGGCCATTACGAGGGCGTTCCGCGCATTCTCGATCTGATGGACAAGCACGGCGTCAAGCTGAGTTCCTTCATGGTCGGCAAAGCGGTCGAAACCTCGCCCGAGATCGCCAAGGAGATCGTGCGTCGCGGTCATGAGGCCGCCGCCCATGGCCGGACCTGGAGCAACTCCTACCAACTGCCGAAGGATGAGGAGAAGCGCTTCATCGCCGACAGCGTGGAGACGATCGAGAAGGTGACGGGCCAGCGGCCAATCGGCTGGAACGCCTATTGGATGCGCAGCTCGGTCAATATCCTGGAGACGCTGCAGGAACTCGGCTTCCTTTATCAGATCGACGAGCCCAGCCGCGATGAGCCCTTCATCATTCCGGTGCGTGGCAAGGATTTCGTCACGGTGCCGTACACGTTCCACATGAACGATATCGTCGCCTATCCCTTCCAGGGCTGGAACCCGGCCGCTTATGAACAGGCGCTGAAGGATGAGTTCGACCAGCTCTATGAGGAAGGCGCCGATCGCCGCCGCATGATGGTGATCAGCCTGCATGACCGCATCTCCGGCCATGCCGGCCGTGTCCGGGTGCTGGACCGCTTCCTCGCTTACGCCAAGAGCAAAGGCGATGTCTGGTTCGCCCGCAAGGATGAGATCGCCCGCTATGCCCTCGCCAATCGCAGCCAGACCCCCGTCATCAATCGCGGTTCGCCGCTGGTGACCGGCCTGCCCGGCCCGACGGCTTAAGTCGATCCGGCACTTCAGAGAAGGAAAGCAATCATGACCAAGGTTTTGCAGAATGCCCGTGTCCTGGTGATCGGTGGCAGCTCCGGCATCGGCCTCGCCACCGCCGAGAAGGCACTCGACGCCGGAGCGCAGGTCACCATCGCCTCACGCTCCCAAAGTAAGGTGGATGAAGCCGTCGCCGCACTCAGCGGCAAAGGCAAGGTCCAAGGCACCGTGCTCGATACCACCAATGCGGCTGCCGTCGAGGCCTTCTTCACCGGCGAAGCGGAATGGGACCATGTCGTCATCTCGGCCGCTCAGACCAAGAGCGGCCCGGTGCGCGGCCTCGATCTTGCCGCGGCCAAGGCGGCAATGGACAGCAAGTTCTGGGGCGCCTATCACGTCGCTCGCGCGGCGAAGATCAAGGAAGGCGGCTCGCTGACCTTGGTCTCCGGCTTCCTCAGTGTCCGCCCCTCCGCCGGGGCGGTGCTGCAGGGCGCCATCAATGCGGCTCTGGAAGCACTCACCCGCGGCCTCGCCTTGGAACTCGCCCCGATCCGGGTAAATGCCGTCTCGCCCGGCCTGATCGCGACCCCGCTCTGGTCGGGCCTGCCCGGGGAGAAGCGCGAGGCCATGTTCGCGGGTGCGGCCCAGCGCCTGCCGGCCCGCCGTGTCGGCCAGCCGGAAGACATCGCCAATGCCGTCCTCTATCTTGCCACCACCCCCTTCGCCACCGGCTCGACCGTGCTGGTCGATGGCGGCGGCGCCATCGCGTGAGGCCGTCATGCTCGACCATGCCACGCTGCGGACGCATGACCTGGAGGGCACCCGCGCCTTTCTGGAAACGGTGCTGGAGCTGAAAGCCGGCTATCGGCCGGATTTCTCCTTTCCCGGCTACTGGCTCTATGACGGCAAGGAGCCGATCCTGCATCTCATCCCCGGCGATGGCAGCAAGGTCGATCGGCGGGGCGAGACGATCGACCATATCGGCTTCCGCCTCGCCGGCTATGACACCTATCGCCGCAAGCTCGAGCGTCTCGGCATCGCTTATTCGCGGATGGAACTGCCGGAGCTCGGCGAGCGGCGCCTCTTCATCCGGACACCCACCGGCATTGTTCTCGAACTCGTGTTCCGCGACAGCGTTGCACCAACCGACACTGATCATCAACAGGAGGCATCACATGCGTAACTTACTGGCAGGGGCCGTCCTTCTCGGCGTGCTGATCGCCGCGCCCGCTGTCGCGGATGAGGTCAAGATCGACGACCTGGTGGTCGCCACCGCCATCCCGGCGGTGCAGAAGAACGCCACCATCAAGGCGGCGACCGCTTTCTATCAGTTCTGGAACACCGGCGATGAAGCGGTCCTGAAAGCAGCGATCGCGCCCAGCTTCACCGATCACACCTTGCCCGAGGGCCGTCCCCAGGGCCCGACCGGCCCGGCTTTCGCCTCAGAGCATTTTCGCGCCGCCGTTCCCGACCTCCATGTCGAGGTCCGCAAGATGATCGTCGCCGGCGATTACGTGACCGTGCATATGCAGTTCACGGGTCATTTCACCGGCAGCTTCGGCCAAGTCAAGGGACAGGGCCAGTCGATCGATTTCATCGCCACCGACCTCATCAAGGTCACTCATGGCCGCGTCACCGATAACTGGCATATCGAGGACAACCTGACTTTGCTGTCGAAGATGGGTGTCGCCAAGGTCTCGCAATAATCCATCACGGGCATGGGAAAGAAGAAGGCACGCGGCCGTGCCATCCCCTTCCCCATGCCTCAATGTGGCAGATTGAAGAAGTGGCGGATGCGGGTGAGCAACTGGCCCGGCGAGCTGTTATGCGGATTGACGCCGGCCGCAACCGCCCGGGCGATCAGCTCCTGGCCGCGACGTGCCGAGGCCTCGAAGGCGGAGACCAGTTCCGGCCGGGTGGCGAGCAAGGAGGCCACATCCTCCTTGCGCAACTCGTAAACGATGCAGGGCGTTAGCGCCGTCACCGTGGCGGCATGGGGTGCGCCGGTCAGCATGCCGATCTCACCGATATAATCACCGGGACCGATCCTGCCGAGGAAATGCTTGCGCTCCGGCGTCTCCCGCGTCACTTCCAACACACCGGAGGCGATGATGAAGAGCGAGGCTTCGGTCGCCCCCTGGGCAAAGACGATATGCTGCGCCTCAAGCACATGCCGGATGAGATGGCCGGCAAGCTTGTGCCGGCAGTCACGCGGCAAGCCATGGAACAAAGCAAGCTCGTCGATCAGGCGCTCAGGGGAATGAAGATCCGTCAGGTCGATTTCATCCGGTGACTCGAGGTCGCCAGAGACATCCGCTACGCCGTTCCCGGCATCGGCATGATGCTGCCGCGTCGGCTTGATGCCGGCGAACCGGAACTGCCGCGCAATCTCCTTCAGCAGCGAGCTGCGCGCGCTCCACAGGAGGTCGCTGGAACTGACGGAGAAAGCGACTTCGTATTTGTTGCTCTTTCTTCCCAGCCGCACCAGCGCGACCGAGGGCGTAGGATCCCGAAGGACGGCAGGACACAGCAAAAGCGCCCGCTTGACGAGATCCGTGACATTGCCCGGCGAGACATGCGGCGTCACCGATATCGTCACCGCATCGCCCCGCCGCGTCGTCGGATAGCTGCGGTTGATCAGGCGCGATTTGGCGACGACACTATGTGGCACCACGGCGATATCATTGCCATCGGTGCGAATACGGATCGCCCGCCAGTTAATCTCGACGATCTCACCTTCCAGCCCGCCCTCGATCCAGACCCGGTCGCCAACCGAGACCGGCCCTTCGATGCCGACGGCGATGCCGGCAAAGACGTCGGCGAGCGTGTTCTGCAAAGCGAGGCCGAGCACGATGGCGATGACACCGGACGTCGCGACCAGCCCGCCGATCGGCACCGAGAATACGGTATTGATGACATGCAGCACGGCCCCGAGATAGACGGCGGCCGCAACCAGCTCGGAACCCAGTTTCGTCTCGCGCGAATGGCGCCCGAATGACAGCACCAGCTCCGCGACCGCGAGCAGGCTCTTGGCGGCGATGATCCACCACCCCGCCATGATGATCTGGTGCCAGAGGGTGACAGCCGGTGAGGACGGCCCGAAATCCGGCACGAAGGGAGATCCGGCCGCCCGGATGAGAACGGCCGTCAGCAAGGCAAACAGGATGAAAATGGAGATCGGGCTGAGCCAGGCCGGCCGCGCCGGCATCAACCGCCAGGCGGCAGCCGCCAGGACTATCAAGATCGTCGCCAACAGCGCATCGATCATCATCTTTACGCCTGCCCCTGAAGGTGTTTTGCCATTTTCGTCGCAGAAGCGAAGCCAGATGGTCGCCTCAAGCGGCGAGAACTGCAACCGCTAATGCGTGCTACCGCGCTGCCGCCTTGTCGCTGATGCCGAGGCCCTGCAGATAGACCAGCATCGCCGCCTCCAGCAGCTCCTCGGGGCTCATCGGCAGGCGCCGGCGCCCGCCGTCACCACGCGCGAACAGCGCGGCGATGCCATGGGACATCGACCAGACATGCAAGGCCAGCATCATCGCCGGCGGCCGGTTCGCCTTGGGCAAGGTCTGGCACAACGCCTCGGCCGCGTCGCGCAGGATGGCGAAGGCGCGGTCGCCTGCCTGGCGCAGATCCGGATAATCGTCGAGCGGCAGCCCGGCCTCGAACATGGCCGAGTAATAAGCGGGCTCGGTGCGGGCGAAGGCGAGATAGGCTTTGCCGAGATTGCTGAAGGCGGTGAAGATATCCGGTCTGCCCTCGTTCCAGGCGGTGGTGAGGAAGGCGGCAAAACGGTCGAAGCCCTGGCGCGCCAGATCCGCCATCAATTCGTCGCGGTCGCGGAAATGCCGGTAGGGTGCCGCCGGGCTGACGCCGGCCGCCCGGGCCGCCTCGGCAAAGGTGAAGCCCCCCGGCCCCTTGGCCTTGATCAGGTCCAGCGCCGCCTTGATCAGCGCTTCCTTGAGATTGCCATGGTGATAGCCGCGGCGGCCGGACTCATCCCGCCCGCCCGCCTTGCCATTGCTCTCATCCTTGTCCCGGCTCCAACTCATGTTAAAAGCTCTTACATGAAGCCGGAGCCGGAAGCAGCCGAAATCTTACAGGATGATCGAACCAGTCGATCGGCGATATCCTGGTGTTGGTACCGGAAAGATACTGGAACGGGCTATACACTTGTAAGTAAAGCGAACGAGCGGCCTATCCGCAGGTAGAGCAATGAGTCCAAAGCAATATCGGCAGATGGTTGCAGTGTGGCGGGGGATTGCCCAGCAATCTTTACCCGATAGTGAGAAGCACGCCGCCTGCCTGGCGGTATTTCGCCGGTGTCTCGGTGAAATCGCCCTGTCTCATTTCGGTAAAGCCAACGCGTCTCTCCGCTTTTACCTCGATATGGTCCAGCTTCGGGAATACCTGAACCCCATGTTTGCGCACGACGATTTTGGCAGGCTTGTCATAGCGCCGATGTGGTCGCTCGTATCGAACTGGGTCAAAGCGCATGTCGATAGCAGGGCCGGCCGCCTGGGCTACGACGAACCTCTAGCTCTCGCTCCCATATCGCCTAAGACATAGAAGGCAGCGCGACCATGGTAGGTCGCGCCGCACATATGACCTGTTGCCGTCACGCCGTTTTGGGGAATTCGGAGGGATACATGAAGCGGCGGGCTTCCGCATCCATCGTGGTCTTGAATTCATGGCTCTTGTCGAGGGTCCGGGCCCGTGCCGCGGCCGGCCGTGCATCCACCATCTGGAACCAGCGCTTGAGATTGGGATAGTCACCGAGCGGATCCTCTGCCCCGTGCATCACGCGCGCCGCGCGGTCGATCCAGCCCCAGGCCGACATGTCGGCGATGGTGTATTCGTTGCCGACGATGTAATCGCGTCCGGCAGCATGTTGGCTGGCCAGATGATCCTCCAGCACCTGGTAATGCCGTTCCGCCTCGCGGCGGTAGCGGTTGACGACATAGGCGGGCTTCTCTTCCGCCATCAGCTGGAAGAACACCGCCTGGCCGGAGAAGGGCCCGAGCCCGCTGGAGATGAAGAACAGCCAGGAAAGCAATTCGCCCCGATCCGCCGGCTTGGCGATGAACCTGCCTGTCTTGTCGCCGAGATAGAGCAGGATGGCACTGGAATCGAAAACCCGCGTCTCGCCGCCGCCCGGCCCCTCGGTATCGACGATGGCCGGCACCTTGCCGTTTGGATTGATGGCACGAAATTCCGGCTTGTAGTGTTCGCCCTTGCGGGTATCGACCGGGATCGCCTCATAAGGCAGGCCGGTTTCTTCCAGGAACAGGGCGATCTTGGCGGGATTGGGGGTCGGGTGGAAATAGAAGCGGATCACGGGATCTCTCCTCCGGTCATCGGGATGGGGGTGTTGCCGAAGCCTGGACGCTCGGCAGGAAGGAGGCTCAGGCTGCACTCGATTTGCGCAGGCGGTCAAGCACCGGCAGCAATTCGCCGGGCTCGGGTCGCCTGGTATAATCGGGATTGACCTCAGCATAGGCGACGCCCCCATCCGGAGCGATGACATAGCGGGCCGGCATCGGCAGGGTCCAGCTCGGCTCGCCATTGACCACGGCGAGATCGTTGCCGAAGCCCTTGTAAACGGCGATCAGGTCATCCGGCAGGCGGAAGCGCAGGCCGAAGGCAGCGGCAACTGCGCCGCCCTGATCTTCCAGTAAGGGAAAGCTGAGCTGGTTGTCGCGTATCGATTTGCGATTGTTGGCGGCCGATTGCGGCGAGATCGCCACCAATGTGGCACCGTGCGCGCGGATTTCCCCTGCTACCGCTTCGATCGCCTGCAGGTCCATATTGCAATAAGGGCACCAGACCCCACGATAGAAGGTGACGACCAGCGGCCCCTTGGCCAGCAGCTCGGTGGCTGAAACCGCCTTGCCCTCGGCATCCGGCAGCGTGAAGGCCGGGGCGCGGTCGCCGGCTTTGACGGCGCGTCCCGCCTGGCCGCTGGCGATCAGGTCCGCGGTTGCCTTTCGCATTGTCTCGGCAACGCCGGCCGGGGCGCGTTTGGTTTCAAATTCATGGCGGAAGGCATCAAGCTTATCCTGCAGCGACATCAGGTTCTCCTATGATCGATCCGGCGCATGCAGGGCATTGGCGATCGCCCTGCATCGCGGTTATAGATCGACGATCCGCCGCATCGGCGGAAGCATGCGGCGACAACTATGAGTTATTTGGGATCTGGATGACTGACCGTTTCTTCGCCTTGCGCCTGTTCCTGCGCGTTGCCCGGACCCGCAGCTTCTCCAAGGCCGGCCGGGAATTCGGCCTGTCCCAGCCTTCCGTCTCGCGCATCCTGGCCGAGCTGGAACGCGAGGTCGGCGCCAGCCTGGTGGCGCGCACCACCCGCGCCGTCACCCTGACCGAAGCCGGCGCCGATTACCTCGCCCGGGTGGAGCCGATCCTGGTGGCACTCGAGGAAGCCGATGACGCGGTCCGTTGCAACGGCACCCTGCGTGGCACCTTGCGGGTCGGCGTTTCCTCCGGCTTCGGCGTGCGCGAGGTGATCCCGCGGCTACCCGGCTTCGTCGCCCGGCATCCAGATCTCGCCATCGACCTCGTCATGAACGACCAGCGGCAAGACCTGATCAGCGATGGCGTCGATGTGGTGTTCCGCTTCGGGGCGCTGGCCGATTCATCGGCGAAGATGCTGCATATCGCCCGCACGCCCCGTCTGCTGGTGGCATCGCCGCGCTATATCACCTTGCACGGCACGCCGAGGGCGCCGGCAGAGCTGGCCGATCACGTGATCATTGCCGGCCCGGCGGGCGTCCCGACGGATGGCTGGTCCTTCGAGAAGAAAGGCCGCAAGAGCACCGTGCGCGTGGAGAGCCGGTTGAATATCGGCCAGCACGAAGGCGCCATCGCCGCCGCGGTGGCCGGGCTCGGCATCGTCTCGACCACCTATTGGGGCTGCCGCGACGAGATCGAAGACGGCCGGCTGGTACGGCTGCTCAGCGACTGGGATATGGGTGAACTCGCCGTCAACGCTATCTTCACCGCCGGCCGCACAACGAAGCCGGCCGCACGGGCACTCGCCGAATATATCGCTGCGGAGTTGAAGCAGTAGAAGTCATAGGCAGTGCGCCACCGGCCCCCTCACCCCAACCCTCCCCCGCCCCGCCGACGAATGTCGGCCTACGCCGACAGAAGGGGGGAGGGAGCGCACCTAGTCCGTTGCGAGTAACGTGACACGTCCCAGGCTCCGGCATCAATCAGGGAGCACCAACTAGATGGGATGAATCACACCGCGGATTTTGGGTAAGAGTGCGGTCCAGAGTAGCTTGGCCTGGCGTCGGCAACGGCGTTCCCCTCCCCCCTCGCGGGGGAGGGTTAGGGAGAGGGGGTAAGCGATGAACGAGACAGCCCTCACCCGAACGGCTTCTGCCAGGCCGGCAGCTTCTCAAGTCCCGCATGCCAGCGGCGGATCTCCGCATAGGGTTCCAGCGGTAGTTTGGCTCCCCCGGCATAAGGCAGGCTCACGGCGGTGGCGAAATCGGCGAGGCTGAGACGGTCACCAACCAGGAAGTCGCGACCCTTGAGATGCGCATCGAGGATGCCGGCAAAAATATGGAAGAAGTCGGTCGCCCGTTTGACGGCGATTTCGTCCGGCGCGCCCATGCCGAGCGCCGGCTTCACCAGATTCTCAAAATAGAGCGCACCCCCATAGCGGCTGAAATGGTTGGCGTCCCAATAGAGCCAGCGCATCACCTCGATCTGCCGTTCATCCTCCGGCCAGAGATCCGATTTCGCCTGCTTCGCGAGGTGGCACATGATGGCGTTCGATTCCCAGAGGACCAGATCGCCATCCTGCAGCACCGGCACCTTGCCATTGGGATTGATGGCGAGGAAATCCGGCTTGCGGTGGGCGCCGCTCCTGAGATCGACATGCACGAACTCGACCGGTGAATTGAGATAGCGGGCAAGCGCGCAGACTTTGCGGGGATTCAAGGTCTCGCAGTAATAAAGCTTCATGATCACGCCTCCTTTGCGGCGCGGGCCGATTGTGATGCCGCGAGATGAGCCGTGAGGCGCTCGAAGCTCTGGCGCCAACCATCCTCATGTCCGTCGCGGGCAGCCTGCGTTTCGAAGAAGGCCTGATGGAATACCATCTTGGTCTTGCTGCCGATGGCGGCGAAGGTCACGGTGACGAGCGTCTCCGGGCTCATCGTGCCATCATCCCGCTCCCAGCGATGGGTCATCACCAGGCGCTGCGGCGGCGTCACTTCACGGAAAACACCGCGTTGCCAGTGCTCTGTCCCATCCGGCGCATGGAGGCAGAAGCGGAAGCTGCCGCCGGGCCGCAGATCGAACTTGTCCATGGTCGAGGTGAAACCATGCGGCCCCTTCCAGCGGGCGATGTGATGCGGCTCGGTCCAGGCAGCAAAGACCAGTTCGCGCGGCGCATCGAAAATGCGCATGAGGGTGAGATCGCGATCCGCCGTCGCCACGGCGTTATTTCTTCCCGGCATCTTTTTTCACACCTTTCTTCTTCGGCTGTTTGCCTTGTGATTGCTTGCTCGACACCTGTTCGCGCCCGGCTTGCCCGCCCAGCGGCTGTTTTCCCTGGAGTTCCATCAGATAATCGTCGAGATGATCGAAACTCTGTTCCCAGAAGCGGCGGTAATGCGCGACCCATTCGTCGATCTCCCGGAGGCGCGTCAGATCGAGGCGGCGCGGTCGCAATTGCCCGGTCTTGCCCTGGGAGACGAGTCCGGCCTTCTCGAGAACCTTGAGATGCTTTGAGATTGCCGGCTGGCTGAGATTGAAGGGCTCGGCCAGTTCGCTGACGCTCGCCTCGCCCATAGCCAGCCTAGCCAGCATGGCGCGCCGCGTCGGATCGGCGAGCGCGGCAAAGGCGACGCTAAGGGTGTCAGTGGCAAGATTGGGCATTTCAATATCCATATGGTTATATTTCTATATGGATATATATTCGACGCAACGAAGAGTCAAGGCGTGCAGACAGCCAGCATCCCGGCGAAATGCGGCCTTGGTGATGTGAGCTCTATCGAGCAGGCATTCGGGAATGCTCCCGGTCAGGGGCCATCAGGGAAAAGATTGTCGGATACGGTGCGTGAGTCGGCGGTCAGCCGCGATCCAGGCGCGCCCAATCGGCCCGCAGGAACCGGTCGGCCGGTTCGATCCGGCCTTCCTCCAGCAGACGGATAGGGCCGTAATCCTCGATCGAGACGCATTTCTCGATCACCCCTTTGACGCTGAGGGGGAAGATCCCGACCCAGATCACCTTGCCGGATGGATTGTCGCCGGCCCAGGGATAGGTCCAGATACGCGGCCGGCCGGTGCGGCTTGCTTCCTCGTAAAAACCCAGCATCTCGCGGACTGTCTTGGCGTAATCGCCGTCCAGGAATTCATCGAGATAATGGCCCGTCAGGTTCATGCCGGTGATTTCATCCACCCGGGTGCCACTCAGCCGGTAGCGGACCCGAAAAGGATCGAACTCGAAGTCGCAGATCAGCAGATAGGGCAATAACTGGGCGACATCCTCAATCTGGAATTGATCGCGTTCCGGCGGCTCGCCACCGGCCAGGCTATTCCAATAGTCGGATAGCCGGACAATATTCTTCGGAACCTGCTGCATATGCCATTTCCAGTGATCGGCCGGCCGCCGCCAATGACGGTCGCCGATTTAAACCTGTATTAAGATAGCATGTTTACCGGCGAAAGGCGCGGCGCTCTTGCGCATGGCCCGGCGCCGATATTTGCAGCGCAACATAACGGCCTGAAGCTGGGGCCGGAAAAAAAGCCTGGAAGCCAGATCAGGGGAAACCAGCTTAGGGGAAGCCGGGCCGGCTGGCGCGGATAAGGGCGGAAAAGTCCGGCGACTGATCCGCCATCCGTGCCGCGTAGTTGATATGGACCCGGCGTTTCAGCTCATCGAAGGGGAAATTGCCGGCGAGGCGACCCTGCTCATAGAGATATTCATCGACCTTCCCGCTCAGGAGCAGGCGCCAGTTCCAACGCGGATGCTGGCCGGTGGCAGCGGCGGTATGGATGCGGATATTGGTCGTGCAATTGCTGGTCAGGGCATTGTAGAAGGCCGGCTGCTGATGCAGTGCATTGACGGCGCGGAGGTAGTCTATCAGCACAGCACGCGCCGTCTCCGGCGTCAGCGTGGTGCGATAGAGAAAGACCTCCTCGTCTTTACGGTAATTGGTCCGCAGCCGGATGACGTCGCGTTCATCGGCGAGGATATAGATCAGCTCATATTGCCGGAAGAAACCGCGGATGGCGGAATAGCTCTCCCCCACTTCCTTGCGCGTCTCGACGGAAATTGCCAAAGGCGGCGCATCGGCGAACTGGAAGCTGAGGATCGGATGGGCGATCCAGGGCGATCCCCAATAGGTGAGAAAGAGATCGATCCCCTGCAGCTTGCTGAGATCGTATTGCCGGGTCTCCCAACGCGGCGTGTAATCCGTTTCGCTGCGATAGTCGACATTACGGACATTGTGGATGGTCACGATATTGCCGACATCGCCATTGCCATTACTGCTGGCGGTCTCGGCCCAGGCGGTGCGATCGACATCCGCCTGCCATTGCCGCACATCGGACGGCATCAAGGTCAGCCACCAGGCCAGCACGACGACGAAGCCGACAGTGCCCGCCATCGCGCCGGGACGCAGACCCGGTGTGAGGAAGAAGGCGCTGAGGACGATTGCCACATAAAGCCCGGCGCCCACCAGATTCCATCCCGGCAGGTCGATATAAAGCGCCGCCACCGCCCAGAGATTGGCCATCGCCAGGACCAGCCAGAACAGCGCCTCGGCCAGGCCGAAAACAAGACGGGTAAGGCCCGGGACCAGTCGTCCCTGACGACCGGATGACGCCGCAAGTCCGCGCCGGGGCATCTTCATTTCGGGCTGTATCCCGGCGGCAGGTGGCGCCAGACAATCCCCTTTAAGGCCGCCTGCTCACCGTAATTGAATTGCTGGTTCATCTCCGCCTTGTCGAATTGCTCCTTGGTCAACGGCTTGTAATCAGGCGGGATGGAGACGTAGTTGAACTCGACGTTGTCATGAATGCTGGAGAGGTAAAGCCGGTAGAGATCATTGATGCCGGAAACCTTCAGCATGGTACCGATCGCCCGCAAGCTGATCCCCATCAAGGAACGCTGAATCTGGTCTGGATCCGGCGACACCCAGCCATTGCGGATGACATAGAGACGCTGCACCACCTTGCCGGTGAAATCGGGATGGGCGGCGGCGATCGCACCGGGCAAGTCGGTAATGGCGCCAATTGAAAAAGACTGGAAAAAGACGCCGCCATCGACATGCATCTCGTCGCATTTCTTGCCGTCGACGGTGACCTGCAGCAGCACCGGCGGAAACACCGCTGGGATCGAGGCGGAAGCCACCAGGATCTGCCGGAACAATTTTACGCGTTCCGGATTCTTGCTGCTGGCAATCGCCCCCATATCCCAGATCACCGGCTGCTCGGCATCGAGGTTGGTGGTCGCCACATAGATGCGGCGCCCCTTGGCATGTTCGGCAGCAATGGCATCGAGCAGTTTATCGTCGATATAGCTGCCGACGAGTTGTTGCAGTGGTGCCGAATCCGTTGCCGATTCCGACCAGATCATGGAGAGGAGAGAGCGGCGCAAATAGATCCGGTTGGCATCGATGGTGGTATAGGATTCTTTCAGCTGCTCGTCATAGGCCGGGCCGAGAAAGGCGAAGGGCGCGATCAGCGCGCCGGTGCTGACTCCGGTGACGATCTTGAAGCTCGGCCGACCGCCGGCCTTGCTCCAGCCATTCAGCAGGCCGGCGCCGAAGGCTCCGTCAGAACCGCCGCCGGATACGGAAAGATAGGAGTAGACCCGCGCCCCGTCGGGCAGCGTCTCGTAATTTTCCGCCGTCTCGTTATGGAAAGCGGCAGTGAGGACTTCACGGAAAGGCGCCGGATCGGTCAGTGGCAGATAACGGATGCCGGTGAAGCCCGGCACCACGGCCTGCGGGGCCGAGCCCTCTGGTGCCGGATGGCGCAACAGATCGGCGCAACCGGCTGTTGCCAATACAAGGATAGAGGCCAGGGCCGTCGCCAGGAACCTGCGCAGACGGCATTGCTGTCCGAAGCCTGTCCTCACGCGGAGATTCATCGCCCCCTCTCCCGTATCGACATAGCTGCCAGCCTTGTGCCGGCTGGACCATTTTGCTGCATCCCAGGATAGCATAGGGCCGGATCGCCCGAGCAGATTGATTTTCGTCAAGTAACCAAAGGTTACCTGACCGATCCAGCCACGCGGCGCAGGCTCCGACTTACGCACTTGATGGCATGGCCGCCTCGCCAGGGCACGTATCCCTTTGAAACTCCTTCGCCCGTTACAGCCGTAGCGCGAAAGCCGCGGCCTGAAACAACGGCGTCATCCGGCCTTCCTAGCTTGGTTCTCGACCCGCATGCCGGTGACCCCAAGCAACGACAGTCGGGTCAGCTCATCCGCGTCGCCATCCGCCTGTTGATCCCTGCAGCGGATGGCGCGCGGTGGGCAAGAAAGCCATCGGCCCGCCGATCCGGAACATCCACCGGTCCGGGAATAAGTGGCCGATAGGGAACTGGGAGCCATTACAGAAAAAGGGGCAGCATGTCGAATGCAGCGAGCCTGGCACTCATCATCATTGCGGGTGCCTTGCTGGTCAGATGGATCCTGCGTGCCGTCGGTTATCGGCGCAGGATCGCGCGATGGATCGCCATCGGATTCAGTGGTTTGCTGGTGACCGCCATCTGCGCAGTCACCATCCTTGCCGGAATCGGCCAGTTGCGGTTGGAAGCACGCACAGCACCGATTCCCGTGCTGGAGGTCTCAGGCACTCCTGAACAGGTCGCACGCGGTCAGGCAATCGCCGACAGCTTCTGCAGTGCCTGCCACAGCTTCACCGGCCTGCTGACCGGCGGGCGCGATCTCGGCAAGCATCTCCCGCTTCCCGTCGGCACTTTCGTATCCGCCAATCTCACCCCGGCCGGGCAATTGAAGCACTGGTCGGATGGCCAGATCTTCCGCGCCATCCGTAATGCCGTCGACGCCGATGGCCGCTGGATGACCATCATGTCCTATACCAATGTCAGCAGGCTGAGCGACGCCGACATCATCGCGCTGATTGCCTATCTGCGTTCAGTGCCTGCCGACGGTTCGCTGAATCCCGAGCCGCTGGACCGCTTCAATCTGCTGGGCCTTGTGATGCTGGGCGCCGGCCTGCTGCCGACCGGCCATCCGGTGAGCGCCGAGACCATCATCGCGCCGCCGAAGGGGCCGACCCTGGAATGGGGTGCCTATCTCCTCTCCTATCAGGATTGCCGCGAATGCCACGGCGCCGATCTCAGCGGCGGTGTCCAGGGCCAGATGGCGCCGGTCGGCCCCGATCTCAGCCTGGTCAAGCAGTGGAGCTCGGCACAATTCATCTCGACCTTGCGCAGCGGTGTCGACCCCAATGGCCATCCGCTCAGCGAAGAAATGCCATGGCGCCCGATCGGCCGCCTGGACGATGACGATCTCAACGCCATCTACACCTATCTGATCCATATGCCGGATCAATAAGAAGCGCCGGCGCAAACCCTGCGCCGGCGCGTCGTTCAAATCGAAAGCTTGTGCGCCGTGGCGCGCGGAATGCGGTGGCGGGATTATTCCGCCACCTTAGCCACCGGCTTGGTCACCATCTCGGAGCGGCGGCCATCGACGCTGACGGGAATCTCGCCGGCGATGGTGACGCGGCGCATGGTGCGATTCTGGCCGTCATAGTCATTGAGCGCGTAATGCTGGGTCGCCTGGTTGTCCCAGATCGCCACATCGTTCTGGCGCCAGTTCCAGCGCACCGTGTTCTCCGGCCGTGTCACGTGATTCTGCAGCATCTGGAACAGCAGGTTCGAATCGACTTGGTTGTGGCCCATGAAACGCTGGATGAAATAGCCCAGCACCAGCGACTTCTCGCCGGTCTCGGGATGGATCCGCACCACCGGGTGCTGGCATTCATACAGCGCCGAGGCGAAGACCTTCTCGTAATGCGCCTTCTCCGCCGCCGTGCCATGGGAATGCTGGGCGGCATAATCGAACTTGTTGGTGTGCAGGGCCCAGAGCGTCTCGGCGAGCTGCTTCAGCGCCGGCGACAGATCCTGATAGGCGGCCACCGTGCTGGCCCACATGGTATCGCCGCCATAGGCCGGGATGGTGACGGCGCGCAGCACCGAATAGCGCGGATAGGCATCCACAAAGGTGACATCGGTATGCCACTGGTCGGCCTTGCCATTGCCGGCGGCGGCATCCAGCTCGAGGATACCCATGGTGCCGGATTTGACCTTCTCGGTCGGATGTGGGACCAGATCGCCGAGCAACTTGGCGAAGCCTTCCTGCTCCACATCGGTCAACTGGTCCTGGTCGCGGAAGAAGACGACCCGATAGGTGAGCAAGGTCTGGCGGATCGCCGCCACTTCCGCCGGCGTCAGGTGACTGCCGATCTTGATGTCGCGGATCTCGGCGCCGATCCGGCCGGACAGGCGGCGGATATTCAGCTGCGCGGGTTTCGTCTCAAGCGTCGCAACATTGCTCACAATCTTCTCCCATGATGATCTTTTCGGCGTGATCTTTCGACGTCCGCGATCTTCGCGTCACCGCAGCTCCTGATCGTCGCTGGTGACGCAATGCGGCTCTTCTCTCCGATGAGACAGCCAAAGCACCCGACCCGCTTTGACCGCCGGCGTCACCGCGCGGCTCAATTTATCAAATGGCGATGATTTTGCTTGCCATCATCCGCCCCTTGCACCCGCAAGAGGTTGTCGGCAAGGTGAGTCGCGTTGCGGGTTCCGGTACCGGCAAGCAAAGAAAAACCGGAGAACAACGAGCCGGGAACAACACGGGGGAAGGACCTAGCATCATGGCGCGTTTCGCCGGCAAACGGATTCTGGTGACGGGCGGGGCGCGGGGCATCGGCGCGGCGACAGCGGAGGCCTTCCTGCGCGAAGGCGCCCGGGTCGCCATCGGCGCGACATCACGCGCCTCCTACGACGCCTTCCTGGCCCGGCATGATCATGACGCTGTGCGGATCGTTCCGGCAATCGGCGATATCGGCAACCAGAAAGCCGCCGCCGCGGTGCTGCATCAGGCCGTGGCCGAACTCGGCGGCCTCGATGTCCTGGTCAATGCCGCCGGCGTCTTTGTCGAAGTGCCAGTCGAGGCCGTCGACCAGGCGCATTGGGACAGCACTATCAACACCAATCTCGCCGGCACCTTCTTCTGCTCACAGGCGGCGCTCCCCGCCCTCAAGGCCAGCAAAGGCAGCATCGTCAACATCGCTTCCGATGCCGGGCTGATCGGCTATCCGCTGGGTGCCGTCTACTCCGCCTCCAAGGCCGGCGTCGTCAACCTCACCCGTGCCATGGTGCTGGAGCTCGCGCGCGACATCCGCATCAATTGCGTCTGCCCTGGCAATGTCGATACCGACATGATCCAGCAGGCCGCCAGGGCCAGCGGCGATGCGCAGAGCTATCTGGCCACCGCCGATGCCCGCTCGCCGATGAAGCGCATGGCGCGGCCCGAGGAAGTGGCCGATGCCATCCTCTATCTCGCTTCCGATCAGGCAAGCTTCGTCAACGGCGCCATCCTCCCGGTGGATGGCGGCGGCGTCTGCGGCTTTTAGAGCCGCAACCCCGGCCCGTCGATATCGATGAAGGCGGCCACCATGTGCCCGCTCCGATCGCGCACGCCCCGATCGTACATTGACCGTGCCCGGTACCTCTGATCAGGGTATCTGCGATCAGCTAACCTCGATCAACATCGTAACCCGGCTTTTCTACTTTCCACCCTTCGACGCGCCGCCACTGCCGCCGCCATTGCCACCCAAGGCCGCGCCGACCCGCGCCGCGACATCATGAGCCGCTGCCAGGGCGCCGCCCAGGGCACCGCCCGCTGCTCCGCCGACCGAAACACCACCCGACACGGCGCCGCCACCCGATGCCGGGCCGCTGGAAGACGCACCATTGGCAGCCGACGCTCCGGTGCCGCCTGTACCCCCGGTACCGCCACTATCGCTGCCGCCGCCGACCGAGCCATTGATATCAACGCTGCCGTCACTCCCGACATGGACGGTTCCCGTCACACTGCCATTGCCGACTGAACCGTTGATATCGGTGCCGCCGCCGTCGCTCGTATCCCCGCCACCCGTACCTGTATCTGCAGCGCTCATGTCACTGCCGCCCATATCGCCATTGCCGGTATGAATGGTCCCGGTCACCGCGCCATTGCCGACCGAGCCATCGATATCGGTGGTCTTGCTGCCGGTCGTGTCGTCACTCTCTTTATGGATGGTGCCGGTGACGGCATCACCACCGACCGAGCCGTTGATATCGATGGTATTACCATTGGAGTCATTGCCGGTGGAATCGCCGGTCGTGTCACCCGCGCCGGTATCCGTATTCCCGGCACTTAATGTCAGCGTGCCACTGACCGGAGCGCCAAAACTGCTGGTCGGATCGGAGGCACAAGAGGCACCGCAGGCGGGCCCTTCGGCGAAAGCAGCACCCGAAATCAAGAGCAGCACACTGCTGAGGGAAGCGACAGATTTGACGGTCATCGTCATCTCCTTTCCGTGACAGATGCAGAAGACACTGTAGGGCAAACGGCACTGCACGCAGCACGTTCCGGTCAAACCGGCCTGCCGCACGCTGCCGCTGCATTTTCTTCTCGGGATACCGCCACCTTCTCCTGAACATCGCTGCACCGGAACATCACAGCACCGGTGCCGCAACAGGAGCGGATCACGCATGAACATGCGAGAGAGATCATGCGCGCGCGTCCTCACCAACGGATCACTCGTTCAAATGAGATCGCATCGCCTATCGCTTGCACCCTTCCGCATGCACCGTTGCCGCGTCGTGAAAATGAACAGTGATGCTTCAGTCGCGGCGGTGCCCGCTTTTCGTGATGCTGAAGACAGACGGAGCAAATGCCGGTCATGCGGGCCATCTCTCGCCACCGCCCTGCCGCCCGTCGCCATGGGCGCATCTGACCAAGAACACTGTGCCCCCAAAGCCTCGCTCTATCTTAGGAAATCAGAGGTAAAATTAGCTGTATACAGCTTAACTCAACTCCGCTAAAGTGCGACGCGCCTGCGGTCGAAACCGCCGGATAGCAGGCAAGCATGCAAGTCAGGGGGGAACAGTCCATGCCGCACTACCAGGGCGCAACCAGCACGATCTTCTACGAGCAGAGCGGCCAGGGTCCCGACATCATCTGGGTCGGCGGCGGCGGCACCATCGGACGCGACTGGCAGCGTTTCCAGACGCCGCATTTCGATCCGCATTTCCGCAGCACCACCTTCGACAACCGCGGTGTCGGCCAGACCACTTGCAATGCGGCGATGCCCTGGCCGATCGAGGCCTTTTCCCACGATGCCGCCGAGCTGGCAAAGGCGGTGTGCAAGGGGCCAGCGATCTTCATCGGCAATTCGCTGGGCGCTGCCATCATCCAACAGGTGCTGATCGATCATCCCGAGGTCGTGCGCGCGGCGATCCTGATGGGCAGCGGTGCCTGGTCGACCGGCTGGGGCTGGGATTATCAGGAGGCCGAGATCGACTTCCGCAAGGCCGGTGGCCGGCTCGACGGCCTGATGGCCGTCACCCATTACGCCGCCATGCTCTACCCTGCCCGCGTGCTCGGTGACCGTGTGCTGTGGCCGAAGATCAAGGCGCTGCTGATGGAATGGACCGATAGCGGCGAAGGCGAGGATTCCGTCATCTCGCAATGGGAAGCCTCGCTGCGTTTTGATCAGCGGGCGCAGCTGCCGCAGGTCGAGGTGCCGACCCATGTCATCGCCTTCGGCGAGGATATCCAGGCGCCGCCGCAGGACGGCGAGGAACTCGCGCAATTGATCCCCGGCGCCGAATTCCATCTCCTTGAAGGCATGGGCCATGCCTCCTGGTACGGCCATGCCCATGACGAGATCAACGCCTATCTGGAAAAGCTCGCGCGGCGCTACATCTGACATAAAGCTCTGCAGGTGAAATGACACGTGAGGGCGCCGTGACACGAAACTGCCGCTTCGATGCGCTTGCAGCTTCTCCCGCCCCATGATCGAATGCGCGCCGCCGTTGTGATGACGGCTGAGTATCAAGACAGCAACCGACATGGAGAGTGATGATGGCGCGATACCAGATTGGCGTGGTGGTGGGCAGCCTGCGCAAGGACTCCTTCAATCGCAAGCTCGCGCATGGGCTGGGGAAGCTGGCACCGGCCGACCTCACCTTCAAGCATCTGGAGATCGGCGATCTGCCGCTCTATAACCAGGATGACGATGGCCATCCCGCCCCGGCCGTGACCCGGCTCAAGACTGATATCGCCGCCTCGCAGGGCATTCTTTTCGTCACCGCGGAATATAACCGCTCCATCCCCGGCGTCCTCAAGAACGCCATCGATCATGCCTCACGGCCCTATGGCCAGAACGCCTGGGCCGGCAAGCCGGCTGGGGTGATCGGCATTTCGGTCGGCGCGATGGGCACCTCCATGGCGCAGCAGCATCTCCGCAACGTGCTCGCCTATCTCGACATGCCCGTCCTTGCCCAACCGGAAGCCTTCCTGCAGAACCGCGACGGCATGTTCAATGCCGATGGCAGCATCGGCGAAGCCAGCAAGGAATTCCTGCAGAACTGGGTCGACAAGTTCGCGAAGCTGATCACCGAACACGCCAAATAACAACGGCCGCTTCGCTTCCGCCGGCAGCCGTGATGCCGCTCCGGCAAGAGCAGTCAGGCAGATTTGTGCGGCTGACCCGCCGGTATGTTTTGCCGGCGGGTGTCTTATTGCGCATACTCGCTCAGACGCGGATCCACCGGGATGACCGGGCCACAGCGCGGTGCTGTCACGCAGAGCCTGAGGAGGATGATCATGGCCGATGGTCAGAAACTGATTCCCGCCACTGAACTCGCTCGGCACGGCTATACCTATCCCAATGAAAGCGCCGAATATCGCCGCGCCCGCATTGCCCTGTTGGCGGAGGAGATCGAGCTCCGCCGTCACATCGAGCGGGTGGCCGAGCAGCGCCGCGCCTTGCCATTGGGTGGTGCGGTGCCGGAGGACTATATGTTCGCCGGCGAGCATGGCCCGGTGCGCTTGTCGGAGATGTTCGGCCGGCACGAGACGCTGATCATCTATAACTTCATGTACGGGCCACAACGCGAGCGCCCCTGCCCCATGTGCACTTCGCTGCTCGCCGCCTGGGATGGCGAGGTGCCGGATATCGAACAGCGTGTCGCCTTCGCCATGGTGGCGAAGTCACCCATCGAGCGCCTGATCGGTTACAAGAACGAACGCGGCTTCCGGCATCTCAAGCTCTATTCCTCCGCCGGCAACAATTTCAACCGCGACTACCACGCCGATGGCCCCAACGGAGAAGACTGGCCGGCCTTCAATGTCTTCACCCGTCGCGACGGCAGGATCCATCACTTCTATGGCGGCGAGATGACCGGCCCCACCGCCGATCCCGGACAGGACCCGCGCGGCGCCCCCGATCTCATGCCGCTCTGGACCATCCTCGACATGACGCCGGAAGGCCGCGGCGCCGATTGGTATCCGAAGCTGAGCTATACCGGCTGACGCGTCGCGCGGCTCAAGCCGGCACTAACCTCACGCCCCGCATCGGTCTCACTCGTGGAACACTTCGAAAGCGGCTGCCAGCAGGGTGCCGACAGCGACGATATAATCGCGATGCCGGGGATTGTTGGCGTCGAAGGGAATGGGCGTTCCCTTGGTCATCTCCTGGTAGATCCTGCCCGCGGTTTCCAGCACGCCCGGATATTTCTTGATCAGGGCATCCCGCCCCTCCTGGGCTTGCCCGCTGGCGAGATCGCTTTCCAGGTTCTTGACCGTGCCCGACTGCAACAGCGCGACCTTGCTTTGCAGATCCTGCAACGAGATGAAGGCCGGTAGCCAGGCAATCGGCAGCTTGTCGTCGCCCTGAACCGAGATCTGCTGGGCGTTATTGACACCGCCCGACACCTCACCGCCGACATCCGCCTCGATGCCGACATCCTTCAGCTTTTCAATGACGCTCTTGAGGGCCTCGTTCAGCCCGGCCTTGACCGAGGCATCGCCGGTCGTATGGATCTCCAGCTCCAGCTTCTGCTTGCCGAGGAAGACGATGCCGAGGACCATCGGCAAAGACCCGTCATTCTGCTGGATCATCGCCTGCGCCACCTGTTGGCAATTGGCGTCGTCGTGATGAAAGGCCCGTTTCAGCGCGATATCCGAGACCGTCAGGCTGGTCACATCGTCATAATGGATCGCCAGGTGATTGCCGATATCGAGATTGCTCTTGAGGGCGGCATCGGCAACGCTGGCGATGGTGGCATCTATGCCGGCGCCGGCCTTGGCCTGGTTCGAGATGAAGGCCTGCGGCAGCAGTGCCTTCGCCTCATCCGGCGTCAATTGATCGAAGCAATCCGCCTGGCGCGCCAGATAGCCGCCATAGATATCGCGATAGACATCCCCCGGCTTCTGGCCGACCGCAATGAAGATCGGTAGCAGCGGCTGGGGCTGATCCTTGAAATAGGCAAAGAGCTGCGCCCTGAAATCGGTCAGCGCGGGAACCAGATTCACATCCGCGGCAAAAGCCGGGCTGCAGAGCATCAGCGCAATGCCGCCTGCGAAGAACGTCAATTGGAGTGCCGATCGGTATTTCATCATCCCCTCCGACAAGATACCGGCATGACCCATCGCTGCGCCGCCGGTGAAAGCGACCGCTGGGTTGATCTCAATGATTTAAAATGGGTAGGCCGACCGCTGACGATCCTACGCTCTTTCCGCGCATGCGGAAATGACGCGTTCGAATGAGACGGGCGGTAGACCGGCGGCTGCCGGCTTTATCGGTCGGCGGTGGGACAGCAACATAGAGGTGGCTCCGCAAGGCTTCCGAAGTCGTTGGCCTTTACGTTTTGCCCGCCCAGCCGCAAATTCAGCTGAACCGGATACTACTGTTGCGTTAGGATGGATGGCATGCTTGGCGCCGTCGATGCCTGCGCCTGCATACAGTGCCTGGATAAAACAGGGCCCTATTGCCGAAGCCGGGACGGGGGAAGAACAGCATGCTCTTGCAATTGCCCATGGTTGCCGACTTTCTGCTGGTATTTACCGCCCTCTTCTCCATCGTCAACCCGATCGGCACGGCCTTCCTGTTTCTCGAAGCGACCAGGAACCGGACGTTGCAGCAGCGCAATGAGCTGGCGCGGAAGATCGCCTCCTATTCCTTCATGATCATGCTCTGCTCGATCTGGATCGGCGCCTATGTGCTGAAATTCTTCGGCATTTCGATTGCGGCGCTCCGCCTCGCCGGCGGCTTTGTCGTCTGCGCCACGGCCTGGCAGATGCTGAATGGCATCGACCTCAGCAATCATCATGACGCCAGCGCGACGGATAAAGATGCCGGCCAGGATATCGCCTTCGTGCCGCTGACCATGCCGATGACAACCGGACCCGGTACCATCTCGGTCGCGATTGCCCTTGGCGCGAACAGGCCTATTGGCGACTTTCAGCTGGCACGCTTTGCCATTGCCTCCGGTGCCGCCGTCTTCCTGATCACCTGCACGATCCTTCTCTGCTATCGCGGCGCCGGGCGGATGGTGGCGCATCTCGGCAAATCGGGCGTCCAGACCTTGTCCAAGCTGGCGGCCTTCCTGCTGCTCTGCGTCGGCATGCAGATCGGCCTCAACGGCATCCAGGATTTCATGGGCCGGTGAGTGCAGGCTTAAGCTGCCCCGCTCATTCCGCCTTCGCCCCCATCGGCGCGATCGGGATGATCTCGTCGGGCCAGAGCTGGCTGTCCTGGGCGACATGCTCGGCGGTCAGCAGGCGGGTCACCATGCCATCCTTCAGCAGCGGCAGGATGATGTATTCGACATCGATACGGTCGGCGCCATCGACGGTCGGCCAGTCATAGCGGCCGATCAGCGGCGCGCAGCTTGCGGCGGCATAAGCGAGGTTCTGCTCGATCTGCGCCGCGGCATCCTCCGGCATTTCCAGCTCATGCAGGAAGCGGCCGGTGAAGTCGAAACCGGCGACCTCGACGCCGTGGGTGCCGACCAGCCTGTATTGCACGCGAAAGGGGCGCGCGAAGACATCGGCGACGATGATGTAGCGCAAGGCCACCGCCGGCAATCCCAGCGGATCGAAATCGCTGGTGTCCGGCGCCGTGCGGCCGCCCCGGATCGCCTGCCAGTAATCGAAGATCGCGCGGAGGTGAATCGAGGATATGTCTTCCCGGCGCGGGGAAAACACACGGGTCATGTGCACGAGGTACTCCGGAAGCCAATGTCGCCAGCCTTGTCCGCCAAGGCTTGGCCGATTTCCGGGAAAATTGCCAGCAAGAGTATCCACTTATGCGGGCCCTGTTCACGCCGCGTCGGGAGCAATGGCGGCTGCCATCGGCGCCGGCGACGTCCGGTCATTCCGCTCCAGGCGCCCGCCGCATTCCTTCAGGTCATGATGGACTGACAATTAGGGGGCGTGCCGCTGCCCCCCGCTTCTCATACCCTGATAACCAAGGACCTTGGATAACGACACTTCAGCAAGAGGTGCGCAAGGCGGGTGGAATGCTTGGCCGAAAGCCGGCGGAGGAAACGTGGGGAGCGTATGAGCACAGGACATGGACAGCATTGGTCGTGGCAGGCCCTGTCATCGCAGGATGGCATGAGCTGCGATACCTGTCCGGTCCTCACCGCCGCCGCATCACGGCCGGAGAGCGGATCACGCCATGCCGCGTGAGCGCCTCGACACCACCTTGCTGCTGTTGCCGGCGGCCCTGTTCCTGCTGATCTGGTTCGTCATCCCGCTGAGCCGGCTGATGTCGCTGGCTTTCGTCAGCGATCCTGCCGCCGCCGATGTCGGCATTGGTGGCGGTGCCTTCGCCAATTTCGCTATCCTGCTCAACAGCAGCGTCTATCTCCGGGTGCTCGCCAATACCCTGCTGGTCTCCGCTTTGGTTACCGTGATCACCCTGGTCCTGGCCTGGCCGGTCGCCTATATGTTGACCAAGCTGAAGGGCCCGCTCTTCGTGGTGACGCTCTATGGCGTGCTCTTCCCGCTGTGGATCTCGGTCCTCGTCCGCACCTTCTCCTGGATGCTGCTGCTGGAGCGCGGCGGGCCGGTCAACCGGCTGCTGCTGGCATCCGGCCTCACCGATCATCCTTTGGCCCTGCTCTTCAACGAGACCGGCGTCGTCATCGGCATGGTTCATGTGCTGCTGCCTTATGCCATCCTGCCGCTTTATTCGGCGATGAACCGCATCGACGGCAGGCTGCTGATGGCGAGTGACGGGCTCGGTGCCGGGGTTATGGACACCTTCCGCCGGGTCTATCTGCCGCTCTGCCTGCCGGGCCTGTTCGGCGGCGGCACCTTCGTGCTGCTGCTGTCGCTCGGTTTCTTCATCACCCCGGCCCTGCTGGGCGGCGCCAATGCCATGACGCTCTCGATGCTGATCTCCAGCTTCGTCACCGACCGCCTCGCCTGGTCGCTGGCGGCAGCCGGCTCGCTGCTGCTGCTGGTCATCGTCCTGGTGCTGCTCGGCCTCACCATGAAGCTGTTGCCGCTGGACAAGGGGATGTTCGCGAAATGAACAGCAGCAAAGACCGGCAGTTGACCGGCGCTCCCGCGCCCTGGCGCTGGAGCGCGCAGATCGGCGCCAATCTGGTGATCGCCTTTCTGGTGTTGCCGATCCTCGCCGTCATCCCGACCTCGTTCAATGCCTCCAGCTTCATCAGCCTGCCGCCGGCCGCCTGGTCGACCCGCTGGTATGGCGCCTTCTTCGCCGATGCCGAATGGCGCGCGGCTCTCTGGACCAGCGTTCAAGTGGCCATCATGGCAACTGTCGCCGCCCTGGCGCTTGGTTTGCCGGCAGCACTCGGCCTGCAGCGCACCGGGCCACTGATGCGCCCGATCCTCAGCGGATTGTTCCTCGCGCCGATGATCGTGCCGGTGATCGTCACCGCCGTCGCCATCTACCGGACGGCCCTCGATGTCGGCTTGAGCGGCACACGCATCGGCATGGCGCTGAGCCACGCGGCACTTGCCCTGCCCTTCGTCGTCATCAATATCGGCGTCTCCTTGCGCGGCGTCGACCGGCGCTGGCAGCAGGCGGCAGCCGGCCTCGGCGCCAGCGCCTGGACCGTGTTCCGCACCATCACCCTCCCCAACATCATGCCCGGCGTGGTGGGCGGCGCCGTCTTTGCCTTCATCTCGTCCTTCGACGAAGTGGTGGTCGCGGTCTTCATGGCCGGCTATGGCGCCAAGACCCTGCCGGTCAAGATCTGGGAGGCGATCCGCATCGAATTCACCCCCGTCACCGCCGTCGCCGCCACCTTCATGATCGTGCTGGCGGCTTTGCTCTTCGTGCTTGCCCGCGTGATCGATGCGCGGCGGCAACGCGCCCTCGGCAGCAAGGCCGCGCAGGCGGCAGCAGGCGAGGATAAGACCGCCCATCAAGGAGTACCCGCATGACCGACAGCGGCCTGCCGCTGCGCTTTCGTGGCGCCACCAAGCATTACGGCAGCCAGATCGCGCTGCATCCGACCGATCTCGAGGTCGCGGCCGGCGAGTTCCTGACCCTGCTCGGCCCCTCGGGCTCTGGCAAGACCACGCTGCTGAACCTGATCGCCGGCTATCTCGCCCCCACCGACGGCAAGCTCTATATCGGCGATCGCGAGGTCACCAACCTACCAGCGCGTTCGCGCAATATCGGCATGGTGTTCCAGAACTATGCCCTCTTTCCGCATATGACCGTGGCCGAGAATGTCGCTTATGGCCTCACGGTGCGCCGCCGGCCGAAGGACGAGATCGCCAGGCGTGTCGACGCCGCCCTCGCCATGGTCGAACTCGCCGGCTACGGCAATCGCGCGATCCAGCAACTCTCCGGCGGACAGCAGCAGCGCGTGGCCCTTGCCCGTGCTTTAGTGATCGAGCCCGATGTCCTGCTGATGGATGAGCCCTTGGGCGCGCTCGACCGGCAGCTCCGCCGCAATGTGCAATTGGAACTGCGCCGCCGGCATGAAGAGCGCCGGCGCACCACGCTCTATGTCACCCATGACCAGGAAGAGGCGCTGATCCTCTCCGACCGCGTCGCCGTCATGCGCGCCGGAAGGATCGAGCAGATCGGCCCGGTGACGGAGCTCTACCGCAATCCGGTCAACAGTTTTGTCGCCAGCTTCATCGGCGAATCCAACCTGCTGCCGGCGCGCCTCGTCGGCCAGGACGGCGCCGAGATGCGGATCGAGGTCGCGGCCCTGCGCCACACGCTGACCTTGCCGGTGACGGCCGCACCGATGAAAGCGGGCCTCGCCGATCTGCCGCTCCAGGTGCTGCTGCGGCCGGAACATCTGGTGCTGGACGATGCCGGACCGCTCACCGCACGGGTCGAAGAAGCGGTCTATCTCGGCGAACTCACCGCCTTGCGGCTGCGGCTCGACAGCGGCGCCGATCTCTGGCTGCGGCGCTTGACCGACCGGCAGATCAGCCGCGGGCAGGAGTTGCGCGTCAACTGGCAGGCGGAACATGTGCGGCTTGTTCCTCAAGCCTGAGAGCCGCAACAAGAGGGGGAAGCGCGCGATATCCTGCGCGCAATGAGATGAACTGAAATCATGACCCGCCAGCAAGGCCGGTCAGTAACTCGGGAGGGATACATGAAACGTCGTACATTCGTTCTATCGGGCTTGGGCTCTGTCGCCGCACTCGGTGCCGCCAGTGCCTTGCCGCGCTGGGCCCGCGCCGATACGCGGCCCTTCACCTTCACTTCCTGGGGCGGGGCTTTGTCGGCGGCCGAGAAATCCGCCTTCATGGATCCCTTCGGCGCGACGAAGGGCATCACCATCAACAACACCTCGCCGACCGAGACCGCCAAGATCAAGGCCATGGTGCAGGCGAATGCCGTTGAATGGGACCTGGTCGATGTCGGCGGCCGCACCGTCTGGCAGGGTGACAAGGACGGCTTCCTGGAACAGCTCGATCTCGACAAGATCCCCAATGCCAAGGCACTGCCCGAAGGCATGGTGGCGCCCTACGGTGTCGCCACCTCGACCGGTGCGACCATCTTCGCCTGGTCAACCAAGGCCTTCCCGGCCGATGCGGGTCCGCAATCCTGGGCCGATTTCTGGGACGTGAAGCGCTTCCCCGGGCCGCGCGGCCTCTACAAGCTCTTCTATTACAATTACGAGGCTGCATTGCTGGCGGCCGGCGTGAAGCGCGAGGAAGTCTTCCCCGTCACCGAGGAGAAGGCCAAGATGGCGCTCGCCAAGGTGAAGGAGCTGAAGCCCAATGTCACCGTCTGGTGGGGTGCCGGCGCGCAACCGCCGCAGCTGCTCTCGACCGGCGAGCTCGCCCTCTCCTCCGCCTGGAGCGGCCGCATCCTCGCCGCCGCCAAGGAGAATGCACCGATCGGCTACACCTACAAGGACGGCATCGCCTGGGCCAATTGGTGGGTAATCCCCAAGGGCTCGCCCTATCGCGATCTCGCCCATGAGGTGATCAACTACGCACTCGGCGAGGAACCGCAGGCGAAGCTGCTCGACCTCAAGACCTACGGGCCGGTGCTCAGCGCCGCCGCCGCCAAGGGCGATGCCGAGACCCAGAAGATCCTCGTCATGTCGCCCGACAACATCAAGGACATGCTGATCCTCAACGAGCAGGAAGCGGATAAATACTCCCGCACCTATGAGGAAGCCTGGAACCAGCTAATGCTGGGATAAGACGCTGGATCAAACACGCGCTGAATGAGAACGGCCCGGTCTATCGGAGAGATGGACCGGGAAACTTTCGCTTGGTGAAAAGCCTCGGCCAAGGAGTAATCTCGCGTCACAAATCGAGTAACCTGAAGGCCCTCATGTCCGGAAGGGCACTCCAAGCGCAGCAAAAAAACGAGGCGTCATAGCAAGACTATTTTTTGAAGCCGTGTAGCGATACCGGACCGGCCTCGTAATTCTCAATCACTACTTATTCCGAGATCCTCTGCTTCTCGATCGATAGAAATCATGTGATCGATCTTAGGCAACGGACGACCTAGAATTTTTACTGCGTCGGCCCGATTCCAATCATTCGGGACAAGACGAACCAGGAGTGTTTTAGGGTCAATAATTCCCCAATTTTCGAGGTCCTTACATCCGGATCCGCCGCAATAGACCTGAAATACGATAGTCGGTTCGCTGCGCAGATTTGGCACGCAAGTCGCCCCGATAAAGTCAACGCCGTCGTCATAGTGCAGCGTGGTTGATCGCCCTTCACGGCTCACCGATATTACGGTTTGCACGTTGTGTACCATGTCTTTGGCATCAATTTTGGAGAAACTGAACTCGACGGCCGCCCCACCACAAGAGAAGGACTCGTTTGCTGCGGCTGCAGTTGGGATCAGAAATGCAATGCATATCCCAACGAATATTCGCATCATCGAATGACCTCAGCATTTCGATCTACGTGAACGTCCTCTAAGGTAGCGGAGATATTCGCAGCTTGGCCACGTCTTACCAGCATCTGGAAAACTTATACTAGTTTCAGAGCTTAATTATCGAAGGAAAAGAGTCGGGCTGAATTGATAAAAGCCCGGCTCATGAGGCGATGAACCTATCCGTTTTCAGGAAACAAAGAGTGTCGACGACAACACTCTCCGTTTAATAACGCAGCCTCAATGCTCGGTGAGATTCTCCAGGCGCCGCAGCAATTCGGCGAGGCCCGGTTCCTTGACCAGCTTCGCGGCTTCCTCCGGGGTGAACCAGGCGGATTGACGCTGCTTCTTCTCCGGCCATTTCTTGCACTGCTTCTCAACGCGCAGCAGATAGACGATGACGCTGGCCGGACGATCCTCGCCGCTCTTCAGGCGCTTGAAATAGGTGAAGAAGCCGAGCGGCGTGTCGGTATGCATGACGCCTTCGACGCCGGCCTCCTCGAAAGCCTCTTTCACAGCGGCGTCGAGCGGCGAATAGCCGTCATCGACGAAACCCTTCGGGATCAGCCAGCGACCGGTGTCACGTGAGGTGACGAGAAGGACCCGGATCGTGCCGTTGACCACTGAATAGGGGATGACTCCCGCCTGTTGTAGAACCTGTTCCATACGCGTCGTTTCCATCATCACCGTGACCTGCCTTCCGCCCCCGGCGGCAGGCCCGCGGCTACCCAACTCAGATTATTGCGCCGGATCGGTTAATTTTTTCGTCCGACCTTATGTTACATATATATGACACATAACCGAGTCGCGCTTTCACTTTTAACGTGAAGACATGACTATAATCTTAATTTCCGCATTTTTTTGACCGCTATTGCAACATTTCAACACGTCAGTGTGGAATGCTCGCCCGAATTGATGCCGTAGCGGGTGGAAAACATCCAGCTGTTCCCCATTAGATTGATCCCCCAAGTTCTGGTTCAAGAACCGTGCCGGGAAATTCGTCCGGCAATATCGACCAATGTCGCTTGATCGACAGTATTTGCTTGCCCGAGACAGCCCGATTCATGTGGGAAACACGCCAAGATTTGACCGAATCTAGACGCAAACGAGGGGCGGCAATCAGGGAAGGCTCAATAGCTGCTGGCGCGGGGCCGGCGTAGCACCGGGGCGGAGGTGGATTGCTGGCGATCGGCACTGGGCGAGCGGCCGAAGGTCTGGCGGTAGACGCGGGAGAAATGCTCGAGCGAAGTGAAGCCGCTGCCGACCGCCACTTCGGTGACGCTGAGATCGGTCTGCTGCAGCAGCTTATGCGCCTTGGAGAGCCGCAGCATCAGATAGTGGCGCATCACCGTGCTGCCGAGATGACGCTGGAAATGCCGCTGCAACTGGCGTGGCGAGAGATTGACCGCTTCCGCCAGCGCCTCGCAGCTCAGCGGTTCCTCGAGCGTGTCCTGCATGATCGCCAGCGCCTTCGCCACCGCCTGGTTGGCGACGGCTTCCTTGTCGGTGTCCGGTGTCCCCTGCTCCTGGGTCGGCGGGCGCTGGCGGCTGATCAGGAGATGCTGCGCCACTTCATCGGCCAGACGCTGGTCGCTCTGCTGGGCGATCCAGCGCAGCATCATGTCGAGAATCGCTGTGGCACCGGCACAAGTCATGCGCCCGCGCCCGAAGGTGTAAAGCTGCGGCACTGCCTCGACGCCGGGATAGCGCTCGCGGAAGCCGTCGAGATTGTCCCAATGCACGGCGGCCTGATGGCCATCGAGCAAACCCGCCGCCGCCAGGATCTCGCTGCCGGTCTCGATGGCGCCGAGCTCGACGCCGAAGCGCGCCATGCGCCGCAGCCAGGCGGTGACGCGGTTGTCATCGGCGTGGCGCTTCACCTCGAAGCTCGCCACCACCAGCACGGTCTGGAAAGCCGCACTCTCGGTGAGCGCGCCATCGACCGGCACGCGCATGCCGTTGCTGGCCTGCACCGAGAGCCCGTCCACCGACAGCACCGACCATTCGAACAGCCGCTGC
>Ga0209148_1000500_pt1 | contig 39994 bp, 39 predicted proteins | sample AraplaCol_mMF_r2_2_FD_184288 | JGI IMG/M metagenome (GOLD analysis project Ga0209148, IMG submission 184288) | Arabidopsis root microbial communities from North Carolina, USA - plate scrape CL_Col_mMF_r2 (SPAdes) (version 2) | ecosystem: Host-associated > Plants > Roots > Endosphere | place... | reverse complement strand
CGCCGCAAGGCCCATGGCATAATCGGGAACCCGGACGACAGCTTGCAACCAGACAAGAGGCCCTCGATCATGACCACCAACGCGCGCGAGCCGAGAGTGCACCCGGTACCGATCCTGTCGCTTCGCCCGACGCAGATGACGGTCGGCATGCGCGAGGTCAAGGAGAAGCGCAAGCGCTGGCGCGAGCACGGCAAGAGGAAGCAGTCGGATCTGCTCGGCACCCACATGATCCCCGTCGTCGCCGGCCCTGACGGGCGCTACTACGTGATCGACCATCACCATCTCGGCCGCGCGCTGCACGACGAGGGCATCAAGGAGGTGTTGGTCACCGTGGTCGGCGACCTCCGCATGGTCGAGAAAGAGGCGTTCTGGGGCGTAATGGACAACAAGCGCTGGGTCTATCCTTACGACTCCAAGGGCGAGCGTCGCCCGTTCCGCGATCTGCCGAGATCGGTCGCCGACCTCAAGGACGATCCGTTCCGGAGCCTTGCCGGCGAGCTCCGCCGGATGGGGGGCTTTGCCAAGGACACCACGCCGTTTTCCGAATTTCTGTGGGCTGACTTCCTGCGCCGCAAGCTGACGCGCAAGGCGGTGGATGCCAATTTCGACAAGGCGCTCGAGAAGGCGTTGTCAGCGGCCAAGAGCAAGGACGCAATCTACCTGCCCGGCTGGTGCGGGCCGGCATCGGACGATTAGGCGCGTAACGATCGCATCAGTCGCGCTGGAAGATCTTGGCGCCAGGATAGGCACGCCTGGCGTATGTCACGACCAGCGCGCGATCCTGGGTCGCCAGGAAGGGCGTGCGGATCGGGTACGATCCGACGATGAGATGCCACAGGCCATTGAGCCTTTGAATAACGATTTTCATCTGCATGTTCCTCGAAGACGCTGCACTCAAGCAACTCCTGCTTGCCGCGGCCGTCTTGCGAGTCTCGATCATGATCGCGGGCGTGGAATTCCCTGTGACGCCCGCGCCGTCCGTAAGACGACAGCGATAATGATTAGTTGGTTACGGCATGCGGCCCCGTGAGCCGGATTTGATCACAGCCGCTTGAACGCAACCATTTTCCGCGCCGATGAAACCGTCCTGAAACAGAGCCGACCGACTTAATGATGTTGGTCGAGCTCACACAGGAGGCTCACATGCGCCGTCTGCTTTTCGGAATTGCGTTGGTCGTGGTTGCGTCGGCAGGAATCTCGGCATCGTTCGCCGCGGTCCACCAGGCCAGGACTTTGACCTTTGAGGAGCGCTTCGCGCCCGTGCTCCCGCTGATGGTGAAGCACTAGCGCATCGGCGCGACTATTTCGATCCTTGCGGGCCGGGCGCGGAGAGCCAACGCTCCATCTCCACGGCGGCCTCGCCGTCGCGTACCTTTTGCAGCTGAGCGTGACGCTCGGCGCCGGCCGGGAGAGTCTTGGCCGCGGCGCGGGCGTTCTGTGTGAACCTGGTCAGGCGTTCCTGGAGGGACAGGGCCGGTCGCGTACGGTTGCGCTTCTTCTTCATGATGAATTGCCTCTTCAGGCGCCAAGCCAACCACGCGCCGCCAAACCGCGTCCTTAACTTTTGTTGGAACCGGGCGAGGCGATCGCGGGTTTTTGTCCTGTCGGCGCTTTGGCGCCAAGAGTTCCATCTCCACCATGGGAGCCCAACGACGTGCCCAGCGACGCGATCCGCGCGGCGCTCATCAAGCGCCTGCGCCTTTCGTCCGCGATCGCGGACGAGGACATCAGGGAAATCGAAGCTCTGCCGATCTCGGTGCGGCAGTTTCCCGCCGAGGCGGCGGTGGTGCGCGATGGCGAGCGGGCGACCGACTGCTGTCTGATCGCGGACGGGTTTTGCGTGCGCTCCAAGACGATCGCGAACGGCAAGCGGCAGATCCTTTCAATTCACATTCCCGGCGAGATCCCCGATCTCATGAGCCTGTTCCTCCACGTGATGGATCACGATCTGTCGACGCTGACGCCCTCGACGCTCGGCTTCATCAGCCATGAGACGCTGCAGCAGCTGCACCGCCGCAGTCCTGGAATCGCCGAAATGTTCTGGCGCGACACGCTGATCGACTCCGCCATGTTCCGTGAATGGATCGTCAATGTGGGCCAGCGGCCGGCGCCCGCGCGCCTCGCCCATGTCATGATCGAGCTACGCGAACGTCTCAGGGTGATCGGCCGCGTGGACGGCGGCAATTTCGAGATGCCGCTGACCCAGGAGCAGATCGGCGAAGCCCTGGGGATCACCGCGGTTCACGCCAACCGTGTGATCAGACAGCTGCGCCAGGAGGGGATCGTCGAGCTCAATCGCGGCCGCGTCACCGTGCTCGACGAGCGGAAATTATTGGAACTGGCTGATTTTGACGATCGTTATTTGCATCAGTCGCCAACACTTTGAGTTACGCTCGAGGTGTAAGTGTCCCTACGACTGCCGCTGGCTCCAGAAGTCGTCGAGCGTCGGTGTTTCCATGTCGAAACGATCGCGAATGGTGGAGCAGGTGCTGCCACCGAGTCTTGCGATGGCATCGAGCTTCGCCGGATCGATGTGCAGGCGCTCGGCATCGACCACGTCCGCATGGTAATGCGCGAACAAGATCTCGCCCAGGATGATCTGGCGCGACTTGCCGAGCTCGAGCGTGACGTGGCGGCGGCATTCGAATGCGGCCGGCGCCTCCTTGATCCAGGGAGACGCCACGGTCTTGCCGGGCATCGCGGTCAAGCCTGCGGCCTCGAGTTCATCATGATCAGGCGCGAACGGCACGGCGCAGACATGCATCGCTTCGGCAATCGCGTGCGAGACGATGTTGACGGTGAAGACCTCGGTCAGGCGGATGTTGAGGCCGGTGTCCTTGAACCGCATGTCCGGATGGTTCTCGACGCCGAGCGCGAGAATCGGCGGATCTGCCGACAGGCAATTGAAGAAGCTGAACGGCGCGGCGTTGATCTTCCCTTGCGGATCGACCGTCGTCACCAGTGCGATTGGCCGCGGCACCACGGTGCCGATCAGCAGCTTGTATTTGTCGCGCGCCGACAATGCGCGGAAGTCGAATGTCACATCGCCGGGCTCGCGAGTTCTGCTGTCCATCATTCCTCTCAAGGGTCGAAACGGCGGTCGAACCGGCGACCGCCGCGGATTTTTCGGGAGCAATTATCAGCGCTTCAGGCCAATATGCGAGCGGAAGATTTGAGCAAGGGCCGCTACGCTTGCCTGTTGTCCCGGTGCTGCTCGTCCTTGCCGCCCAGCATCCGGTGCACCTGGTGCTCGATGCGGCGGCCGATGGTGAGCACCACAAAGGCGAGCCCCAGCGCCACTGCAACGATCTTCCATTGTCCGGCGCCACAGACGATTCCGAGGCAGGCGGCGAGGAAGGTGCAGGCGGCGCTGGTCAACCCGCGGACGCGAAACCGGTCGCTCTCGTGAACGATCACGCCGGCGCCGAGGAAGCCGATGCCGGTGAGGATGCCCTGGATGACCCGGCTCGTGGCATCGACGGCCTTGCCGGGTTCGGCGAGCTGCAGCGCGAGCAGGACGATGGTCGCGGTGGAGAGACCGACGATGCCGAGCGTCTTCAGCCCGATCGGGTTGCCGTGAAGATCGCGGTTGAGGCCGATCGCACTGCCGGCGAGCGTCGCGACGCCGAGGCGCAGCAGGATTTCGGGCCAGTCGAGCTCAGTCATTTCTTTTCGGTCTTTGGGAGGCGTCCCATCAGGTAGAATTCGTCGTTCGGCCGCATGCCGGTGAAATTCGCGAGCCGGTTCGACAACGCGAAGAAGGCCGAGATGGCCGCGATGTCCCAGATGTCGTCGTCGCTGAAGCCATGCGGGGCCAATGCGGCAAAATCCTCTTCGGCTATCCGCTGGGCGTCCGCCGAGATCTTCATGGCGAAGTCGAGCATCGCCTTCTGGCGCGGCGTGATGTCGGCCTTGCGGTAGTTGATCGCGACCTGGTCGGCGATCACAGGGTTCTTGGCGCGGATGCGCAGGATCGCGCCGTGGGCGATCACGCAATATTGGCACTGGTTGGCGGCCGAAGTGGTCACCACGATCATCTCGCGCTCGGCCTTGGTGAGCCCGCCGTCCTTCTCCATCAGCGCGTCGTGATAGGCGAAGAAGGCGCGGAATTCGTCGGGGCGATAGGCCAGCGTCAGGAACACGTTGGGCACGAAGCCGCTCTTTTCCTGCACGGCGAGGAGGCGGGTGCGAATGTCGTCGGGCAGGCTGTCGATGGCGGGTGCGGGGAAGCGTTGCGCGGGCTTTGTCATGGGCATGGATTCCGGCTTGGGGCCGGGAAACATAGTCCATGCGGGCGGGCGCCTCAACGTGCCAAGGCAATTTGCGGAGGGCGTGCCTCACACTCGGTGTCATCGCCCGATTCAATCGGGCGATCCAGTATTCCAGAGGCAGTTGTGCCAGAGCCGAGAAGCCGCAGCGTACTGGATGCTCCGGTCAAGCCGGAGCATGACACTGTGCCTGAGGCGCGAGCTTAGCCCTTAGCGCAGCGGCTTCTTCAATAGCGAGAAGCGGTCCGGGTCGAGGCCCATCGAGGGCTGCAGCATCGGCGTTTCGGCCGGCGCGAGCGTCTTGGCGGGCGGCGCGGCGAACACCGGATCGTTCGGCACGTCGCGCTGCGAGGTCGCACCGCGCCAGCGCTCGAGCACGGCGCCGACGAAATGCATGTCGTGACCGGCGGAGATCGACGGCACGCTCGAAATGGTAGCCTCGCCGCGCGGCAGTTGGTGCGGCGGCACTTCCTTGAAGCGCAGGCGCGTCGGCAGGGCGACGCCTTCGCCGAACGCCAGCACCTCGCGGGTGCCGAGCGATGGCACGAAGGACAACAGGTTCGCAGCCGCATCCGAGACGGCGGCGCGCAGCAGCGCCTGGTCGCGGTCGTTGGCAAGACGCATCGTGAACAGCGTGTTGCACTGGGAGATGATGGTGGCGTCGAGCTCTGCCGGGCGCTGCGTGATCAGCCCGAGATACACGCCGTATTTGCGGCCTTCCTTGGCGATACGCGAGACCGCCTTGCGGGTCGGCCCGAAGCCGATATTGCGGTCGGCGGAGGCGTAGCGGTGCGCTTCCTCGCAGACGAACAGCATCGGCGAGACGCCATCGCTCCACAGGCCGAAGTCGAACGCCATGCGGCACAGCACCGACACGACGGAATCGATGACCTCGGCCGGGAAGCCGGCGAGCTGCATCACCGTCATCGGCTTGCCGTTGGCGGGCAGGCGGAACAGATGGCTGATCACCTCGGCCATGGTGTCGCCGCCGACATTGGCATTGTCGAACATGAAGGCGTAGCGCGGATCGTTGCGGACCGCTTCGATGCGCGAGATCAGCTTGTGATAGATGATGCGCGAGGAACGGTTTTCCAGCTTGCCCATGCGCTCGTCGATCAGCGAGATCAGATCGACCAGACGGTACGGCACCGGCGTGTCGACGGTGAAGCCGATCTGCTTGGGGTCGATGCGCTTCAGGCCGATGCGGTCGGCGTTCTGGTACTGGGTGTAGACGCCCTTGGCGATCGGAATCACCTCGGCGAGGACGTCGAGCTCCTCGGGCACGCCAGCGCGACCGCCGAACAGCACGTCGACGATCTCCTCGAAATTGAACAGCCAGAACGGCAGCTTCAGGTTTCGCGGGTTGAGCACCAGCGCGCGGTCGCCGAAGCAGCGGCCATATTCGTTGTGGACGTCGAGCAGGAAGATGCGCAGGTTCGGCCGCGCCTTCAGGATCTCGTTGAGCAGCAGCGACACGCCGGTCGATTTACCGACGCCGGTCGATCCCAGCACCGCAAAATGCTTCGACAGCATTTCCTCGATGTCGACATAGGCGATGACCGAGCGGTCCTGCTGCAGGAAGCCGACATTGATCTGGTCCGAGCCGGTCGGCGCGTAGATCGTGCGCAGCTCCTGGCTCGTGATCAGGTCGACGGCATCGCCGATAGTCGGATAATTGGTGACGCCGCGCTGGAATTTGGCCTTGTCGGCGGCGTTCAGGATTTCGCCGAGCAGGTCGACCGAGGCGATCGCGATGTAGTCGCCGGCGCCCGACAGGTTCTCGCAGGACACCTCGGTGATCATGGCGACAATGACCGAGCTGGCGCAGCGGATGCTGACGAAACGGCCGACGGTGGCCCGAGCTTCCGAGATCGACATCTGGCTCTGCGCCAGAAGCCCGACCCGGGCGAGCGATCCACGTACCGAAATCACGCGTCCAAAGGATGTCACGATGGATGAACCTGAAAAGTCAGACTGTTTCGCCGACTATGCGGGGCCGTCGCTGCACAAACGGTTAAACGGCAGGCGCGGGGGCTTTGTTAAATCCGCGACAATTCGGCGGCTAGAGTTGTTCCGAGTGCATACTTATGGCCGGAATTGGCTCGAAATTGCTGGTTTTCCGGGCCCTGGAGCGGAATTCGAATTAAGGAAGGCTTTACCATTCGGGCAGTCCGTCCGTGTTCGAGGGGTGCGGCTGTTTGCAAACCGGCACGCTTTGATTTGTTGACGGGACCTAATCATTTGTACATTAGTACAAATGAGCCCTGGCGCCGAATACCGCACGGGCGCACCCGTGAACATCTGCGCCCCGCGCTCGATTGCGCGATTCCGCTCGCGGGATTGCAGCCAAGCCTCGGAGGAACCATGCAGCCCGAACCGATCCTCGATCTCGCCCATCTCGGCCACATGGAACTGCTGACGCCGAAGCCCGACGAGAGCCTGAAATTCTTCGTCGACGTCATGGGCATGACGATCAGCGGACGGAAGGGCGAGTCGGTCTATTTGCGCGGCTGGGATGATTACGAGCGCTATTCGCTCAAGCTCACGGCCTCGAAGACGTCAGGCATGGAGCACATGGCACTGCGCGCGCGCAGCCAGCAGGCGCTGGAACGGCGCGTCGCCGCGCTCAAGGGCTCGGGCTTCGACATCGGCTGGATCGATGGCGACATGGGGCAGGGGCCGACGTTCCGTTGCCGCGACCCTGACGGACACATCGTCGAGCTCTACTACGAGACCGAATGGTATCAGGCGCCGCCGGAGCTGAAGCCCGCGCTGAAGAACCAGGCGCAGCGTTTTCCTGCACGCGGCGTCAATGTCCGCCGGCTCGATCATCTCAACTGCCTCGCCGTCGACATCAAGGCCAACCGCGAGTTCTTCGAAAACTACTTGGGCTGCCGGCTGACCGAGCAGATCGTGCTCAATGACGGCCGCGAGGCTGCGATGTGGCTGACCATGTCGAACAAGAGCTATGATTTCGCCTATTCGCTCGACCATTCCGGCACGCCGGGCCGATTCCACCACGTCACCTACGCGCTCGACAGCCGCGAGGAGATTCTTCGCGCGGCCGATATCTTTCTGGAGAACGGGATCCACATCGAAACCGGGCCGCACAAGCACGCGATCCAGCAGACCTTCTTCCTCTATGTCTACGAGCCCGGCGGCAACCGCGTCGAAGTCGCCAATGCCGGTGCACGCCTGATCCTCGCGCCCGACTGGAAGCCGATCGTGTGGACGGAGGAGGAGCGCAAGAAGGGCCAGGCCTGGGGGCTGAAGACGATCGAGTCCTTCCACACCCACGGCACGCCGCCGGTGGAGACGAAGAAGCACGGCTGATTGCGCGCTTCCCTTAATGCGCCGACGATCGCACGCGTGCGATCGTCTCGCGGACACCGGTCCAAACAGGCTTGTCCGGCGCGAACTGCCCGCGCAGGAAGGCGACGAGCTCCTCGACCTGCGCGTCGCTCATGCTGTTTCTGAAGGCTGGCATGTAGCCGAGGTCGCTCGACACAGGCTCGGTGATGCCGTGCAGGATCACCTGCACGAGATTGTCCGCCGTCGCGCTGTGCAGATTGCTGTTGAGCGCAAGCGAGGGCCGGCTGCCGAACAGCGGCAGGCCGCCGACCTCGTGGCAGACGGCGCACGCGCCCTGATAGAGCCGCGCGCCCGCGGACGAGGCGATGGTGACCTGGGTTGCGCTCTCGAGCTTCGTCGCGAGTGCGGGCGTATCGGCCGCGCTCTCGTTGAACGAGCCGAGATAGACCGCCATCGCGCGGATGTCCTGATCGGGCAGGGCTTTGAGATCCCTCACGATGGGCGCCATCGGGCCGGCCGCGACGCCATGGTAGCGCGAATGGCCGGTGCGCAAATAGGCGAACAGTTCGTCCTCGCTCCACGGGATCGGCGCGTGCGAGAGCGAGGTCAGCGGCGGTGCCTCCCAACCCTCGGCAAAGCCGCCGGCGAGATAGGCTCGGTGCTGCTCGGCACCAACAGCATTGCGCGGCGAATGGCAGGCGCTGCAATGGCCAAGGCTCTCGACCAGATAGGCGCCGCGGTTCCATTGCTCGGACTTCGCGGGATCGGGCTTAAACTCCTTGGTATCGTGGAACAGCGCATTCCAGCCTGCGAGCAGCGGGCGGATGTTGAACGGGAAGGCGAGCGTGTTCGCAGGTGCCGTTGCGCGCACCGCAGGCCGTGCCATCAGGTAGGCGTAGAGCGCCTGCATGTCGGCATCGCTCGTCTTCGAAAAGTGCGTGTAGGGGAAGGCGGGGTAGAGCTGGCGCCCGTCGCGATGCAAGCCATCGCGCATCGCGCGCTCGAAGGCGGGATAGGACCAGGCGCCGATGCCGGTTTCGATGTCGGGCGTGATGTTGGTCGAATAGATCGTGCCGAACGGCGTCTGAAGCGCCCGTCCGCCGGCGTTGAGCACGCCGCCGATGTTGGTGTGGCACTCCGCGCAATTGCCGAGCGCCGCAAGCTGCTCGCCGCGCGCGATCGTTGCGGCGGAATAGACCGATGCATCGGGCCGCGCGATCGGCGCGATCGCGCGCCCGGGCAGGAGTGCCGCGCCGATGCCAATTGCGGCGGTGCAGACGGCCGCAATCGTCGCGAAGATTCCTGCACGTTTGGCGAAGGGATTTTCCCAGATGCGGGACGATGTCGGCGCTAGGGGCGCGGGCAGGGCCTGCGGCACGGGCGACGTTTCGCCGTGCAGGCCCTTCAGGATGCGTTCGGGCGTAAACGGTGGCTCGCGAAAGCGCACGCCGGTCGCATCGAAGATCGCATTCGCGATGGCCGCTGCTGATGGCACCGAGGCGGACTCGCCGACGCCGAGCGGCAGCTGGTCCTGGCGCGGCAGCATCAGGACGTCGATCTTGGGCAAGTCGGGAAAAGGAATAATGGGATAAGCGCCCCATTCGCGCGCGGCCACCGCGCCGCGCTCGAACGAAACTTCTTCCATCAGCGTGCGGCTGGTGGACTGGATGACGTTGCCATGGATCTGGTGGCGCACGCCATCAGGATTGATCATCAGGCCGGAATCCTGGCCTGCGACGACGCGCGTAACGCTGACATCTCCGGTGGTCTTGTTGACGGCGACGTCGGCGACCCAGGCCGACCACGCCGCGCCATAGCCGGGAAACTTGCTATGGACGTAGAGCGCGTAGGCAAAGCCGCGGCCGTGGACGATTTCGCCGTCCTTCTCCTCACGCACCGGACGCGGCGTCCAGCCCGCGCGTTCGGCGACCGCATTGACGAGATCGACCGCGCGCTGGTCTTTCAGATAACGCAGACGATATTCGATCGGATCGACGCCGGCCTCGGTCGCGGCCTCGTCGATGTAGGATTCATGCGCAAAGGTGTTCGGCAGCGCCGAGACGCCGCGGAACCAGGACGCGCGGACAATCGGCGCCATGTCATGCGCGACGACGCGCATATGGTCGTAATCGTAAGGCGGGATCGCGGTGCGATCGCCCATTTGCAGCACTGCGGGTTCGGGCGAGATCCTCCCGGTGAGCAGCAGCGCCAGCGTCGGCGCGGCATTCGAGGGATAGCGCGTGGCGAGATCATAACCGGCGATGCCACCCATAGCGTCGAGGCCGCCATTGACGTCGATCAGCTGTGCCGTCCCCTTGGGCTCCCAGGCGTGCTCCTGTTCGCGCGTCAGCTGCACGCGCACGGGACGGCCGACGGCGCGCGACAGCAGCAGCGCGTCGGCCGTGACGTCGTCGGCGCAGTTGCGGCCGTAGCAGCCGGCAGCCTCGAGCCTGATGACCTCGACCTCGCTCTCGGGACGCTCGATCAGCAGCGCGAGATCAGTGCGGAGCACGTGCGGATTTTGCGTGCCGGACCAGACCCTGATATTGCCGTCCTGGAAATCGGCGACCGCGCAGGACGGGCCAATCGAGGCGTGCATCTGGTACGGCCAGACATAAGTGCGCTGCATCGGCTTGGCCGCGCCGGCGATAGCGGCGTTGACATCGCCCTTGTCGATCAGCGTGCGCGGCGTCGACGGATGGGCGCGCAGCGCGGTCTCGACGTCGGCGAGATCAGTCAGCTCAGGCGTCGGCTTCCAGCTCAGCTTGAGCTGTTCGGCGGCACGAATCGCATTCTCCTCGCGCTCGGCGACCACGCCGACGAAGTCGCCGATGTGTACGACGGCGATGAGGTCGGGAATATCACGCACGGAAGCTTCATCGACCGCAATCAGGCTGGTGCCAACGAACGGGCCGGCGTCGACGCCGGAATAGGGCGGACGCACCACGCGGCCGTGCAGCATGCCGGGAAGGCGGATATCGTGCACGAAGGTCAGCTCGCCGGTCGCTTTGGCCGGAAGATCGACGCGCGGCACCGACCGGCCGACGATGGCGTAGTCGCCGACGGCCTTGACCTGCACGTCATCGGTCAGCTCGAGACGAATCGTCTCGCCACCAATCAATTCGCCATAGCTGACGCTGCGATTGTGGCCGCGAACAAGGCCGTCTTCGACCGTGAGCTCGGTCTCCGGCAGCTCCAGCCGCTCGGCCGCGCGCGCGACCAAAAATTGTCGCGCTTGCGCCGCGGCCTTGCGCAGCGGAACGGCCGTGATCTGGATGGTTTCACTGGCAATCGTCGCGCCCTGGTTCGGCACGACGGCGGTATCGCCGAGCACCACGACGACGCGCGCAAAGGAGACGTCCAGTTCCTCGGCGACGATTTGTCCGAGCGCGGTGCGGATTCCGGTGCCGAGATCGACATGGCCGTTATAGGCCGTGACCGATCCATCTGCGGTGATGCGGATGAAGGTTTCCGATGTGATCTCGTCCACCGTGCTGATGACGACGAGCGAACCTCGCTCAGCTGCATTCGAAATTGGAGAGGCCATCAATCACGGGCCTCGGCGAGCTGGCCCGATGCGCGCATCACGGCGCGCAGGATTTCCACATGCGTGCCGCAGCGGCAGAGATTGTAGCGCAGCGCGGCGAGCGCTTCCTGTTCTGTCGGCCGCGGATTGATCGCGAGCAGTGCCTTGGTGGTCATGATCATGCCGTTGAGGCAGTAGCCGCATTGCGCAGCTTGTTCGTCGATGAAGGCCTGTTGCACCACGTCTGGCTTGTCGCGGGCGCCGAGGCCTTCGAGCGTCACGATGTCGCGCCCGACGCAGCCGCTGACCGGAATCACGCAGGAGCGGGCGGCCGTACCGTCGATCAGGACAGTGCAGGTGCCGCATTCACCCAGGCCGCAACCGTATTTCGGCCCGTTGAGTCCGAGATCATTGCGCAGCACGTAGAGCAGCGGCGTCTGGCGCTCCGCCGTGACGTCGTGGATCCTGCCGTTCACGGTGAGGCGGATCGGTGGCTGCGTCATCCCTGTTCCCAAACCCTGCGATCGCGAAATTTCTACGTCGCGACGATACCGTTTGTACACAAACGTGCAAGCCGCCATGCCGCAGTGCAGCGTGGCTGCCCGCTTTGTGGACAAGGCCGGGAGGCAAATGAGGTTTTATTCGGCAGCCCCGCCTTTTCGCGCGCGGCGCCGCTTGACACCTATCGGGACCGCGCGCAACATCGTTCGTATACGAATGATAACTGCACCGTCTGCTGGCTTTGACATAGTGATGGAAACAACGAGCGCGGCCACCGACAAGATCCGCTGCGATGCCTGTCCGGTGATGTGCTACATCAAGCCGGGCGCGGCGGGCGCCTGCGACCGCTATGCCAACCACGACGGCAAGCTTGTCCGCGTCGATCCCCACGTCATTCTCGAACGCACGGTGTCGCAGGGCGGCAAGCTGGTGCCGTTCAGCCGCAGCGAAGACTGGGACGGCAAGCTCGTCCACGAGCCCTCGACCTTCGTGACCGCGATCGGCGCGGGGACGACCTATCCCGACTACAAGCCGGCGCCTTTCATCGTCTCGTCCGAGGTCGACGGCGTCGACATGGTGACCGTCGTCACCGAGGGCATCTTCTCTTATTGCGGCGTCAAGGTGAAGATCGACACCGACCGCTATCTCGGACCTGAGACCGCGACCGTGCGCGCGCAGGGCGAGGCGGTCGGCCACGTCACCACAAGCGAATACGGCTCTCAGATGCTGTCGCTCGGCGGCGTGCATCATCTCACGGGCGGTTCCAAGAAGGAGGGGCGCGTCACCTGCGACACGCTGATGGACCTTGCCAATTGCAAGGCGGTGGAGCTGACCATCGACGGCGGCGCCAGCGTGGTGGTGCAGGCCGGCCAGCCGCCGATCGTCAACGGCGTGAAAGAAGAGCGCATGCGCGTCGGCTGCGGCTCGGCGACGATCGGCATGTTCGCCAAGCAATGGCACGGCAAGGTCGACGAGGTCGTCGTGGTCGACGACCACATCACCGGCGTGCTCTCTGAGCATCAGGCCGGCAAGCTGCTCGACATCGCCGACACCGGCATCAAGATGAAGGGCCGGCGCTCGACGCCCGGCCGCTATTTCCAGGTCGCCGATCCCGGCACAGGCTGGGGCGGCACCAACATCTCCGATCCGCTCGCGATTCTCGGGCCCTTCGACAAGAAGGAGGCCAAGCCCGGCCTCTCGATGCTGATGGTGTCCACGACGGGCGAGCATTCGTCCTACTACGTGCTCGACGAGGCCTTGAAGCCGGTCGAGACGGAGATGCCCGCTGATCTGAAATTCTCGGTCGAGCGCATCCAGGAGAATTGCGAGCCGGCGCTGTGCACGGTGCTGTTCATGGCCGGTGCCGGCGGTTCCTTACGCGCTGGCGTCACCGACAATCCGGTGCGGCTGACGCGCTCCGTCAAGGATGCGCTGACGCGCGTCACCAGCGGCGGCGCCGCGGTCTATGTCTGGCCGGGTGGCGGCATCACCTACATGGTGGATGTGACGCAGATGCCGGCGGGGGCGTTCGGTTATGTGCCGACGCCGGCGCTGGTGGCGCCGATCGAATTCACGATGAAACTGTCCGACTATGCCGCGCTCGGCGGACACATGGACTACGTCAAGCCGCTCTCCGAGGTGAGGGGTGGCGATGATGTCCGTCCGCTGCCCTGGCAGAACCCGATCCCGGGACCACGGGCATGACGAGGCTTCCGCAAATCGCATTGCTGTCTGATGGCCGGCGGCTGCATTTGCAGGATGGACCGATTGATCTGATCGTTGAGGCGAGGGGGCCCGCGCACGAGGTGCGCGCGGCCTATGAGGCGGCGGCCCACCGCTTCACCGGATTGCTCGATGAGCTCTGTGCGGAGCTGCCGGAATTGCGGGCGGCCGCCGAGGATCGAACTGCGCTGAAGGGCGTGGTGGCGCGTCGCATGCACGCGGCCGTCACGCCCTATGCCGACGATTGTTTCATTACGCCAATGGCCGCGGTCGCCGGCAGTGTGGCTGACGAAATCCTGCTCGCGATGCTGAGCGCCGCATCGCTCGACCGTATCTATGTCAACAATGGCGGCGATATCGCCCTGCATCTCGGGCGGGGCGAGCATTTTTCCGTCGGCTTGATGGATCGGCCCGACAGCGACGGCCTGATGCGTGCCATGAGGGTCGATGCTGACGATCCGGTTCGCGGCATCGCGACCAGCGGGCGCCACGGTCGCAGCTTTTCGCTCGGCATTGCCGATGCGGTGACGGTGCTGGCGGCCACGGCCTCACAGGCCGATGCTGCGGCGACTGTGATCGCCAATGCCGTCGATCTGCCGGGGCATCCCGCCATCGTGAGGCGCGCTGCCAACGAGCTTCAGCCTGACAGCGATCTCGGCGCGCGTCTCGTCACCCGCGACGTCGGGGAATTGTCGCAGGAAGACATCGCCGCCGCGCTGGAATCTGGCGCGGAATGTGCACGACAATTATTCGATCGCGGACTGATCGAGGGTGCGGTGCTCAGGCTTTGTGGTGATATGCTTGTCATCGGACCTAAGGATATAGAAGAGCAGCGGCCCCGCCCGCTCGTGCTGGAGAACGCGGTCGATGCCTGAGCAGGGAAGAGACTAAGGGAACAATCATGAGCGCGATCATCCGCAAGATCGTCACAGTCGTCGAAGAGACGCAGATGGAAATGGGCCGCCAGGTCTCGCCGCCGACCCGGCGTGCCGCAGCGATCGCCGTGATCGAAAACCCCTTTGCCGGAAAATACGTCGAAGACCTCTCGCCGCTGATCGCGATCGGCGAAGAGCTCGGCGATCTGCTGGCGAAGCGCGCCGTGGCTGCACTCGGCATCGAAGGCGCCAAGGCTCACAGCTACGGCAAGGCCGCCGCTGTCGGCGAGAATGGCGAGCTGGAACATGCCGCCGCGATCCTTCACCCCAAGATGGGCGCGCCGGTGCGCAAGGTTCTGAGCAAGGGCGCGGCGCTGATTCCGTCGTCAAAGAAGCGCAGCGGCCCCGGCACGACGCTCGACATACCGCTCGGTCACAAGGATGCGGCCTTCGTGCGCAGTCATTTCGACGGCATGGAGGTGCAGATCAACGATGCGCCGCGCGCCAACGAGATCATGGTCGCGGTTGCCGTCACCGACAGTGGCCGTCCGCTACCGCGCGTGGGTGGCCTGACGGTTGCGGAGATCAAGGGCGAAGACGGCTTGAAATAAGGACAGCTCGGAGAGGCGGGCACAGTCTCTCCGGCAGGATCGTGGTCGAGAGATAAAGTTCAAAACTGGAGGTTGGGATGCGAGCAAGAAATTATTTCGTCGGCGCGGCCTTTGCGCTTCTGGCTGCCGGCATGGGCCATGCGGCCCTGGCTGAGGACATCAAGATCGGCGAGATCAACAGCTACTCGCTGCTGCCCTCCTTCACCGAACCCTACCGCAAGGGCTGGCAGCTCGCGGTCGAAGAGATCAACGCAGCCGGCGGCATCAACGGCAAGAAGCTCGTGGTCGTCTCCAAGGACGATGGTGGCAAGCCAGCCGACGCGCAGACCGCTGCCAACGAACTCGTCTCCAGCGAAGGCGTTGCGATGCTGACGGGCACCTTCCTGTCGAACATTGGCCTGGCGGTCTCTGACTTCGCCAACCAGAAGAAGGTGTTCTTCCTCGCGGCCGAACCGCTGACGGACGCCGTGACCTGGGCGAAGGGCAACAAGTACACCTTCCGCCTGCGTCCCTCCAACTACATGCAGGCCGCAATGCTGGTGGAAGCCGCTTCCAAGCTGCCGGCAAAGCGCTGGGCGACGATCGCACCGAACTACGAATACGGCCAGTCGGCGGTCGCGGTGTTCAAGAAGCTGATGTCGGAGAAGCGCCCCGACATCCAGTGGGTCGACGAGCAGTGGCCGCCGCAGGGCAAGATCGATGCGGGCCCGGTGGTGCAGGCGGTGGCGCAGGCCAATCCGGAAGCCATCCTCAACGTCACCTTCGGGCCTGACCTCGTCAAGCTCGTGCGCGAAGGCAACACCCGCGGACTGTTCAAGGGCCGCGAGGTCGTGTCGTTCCTGACCGGCGAGCCCGAATATCTCGATCCACTCAAGGACGAGACGCCCGAGGGCTGGATCGTCACCGGCTATCCCTGGTACTCGATCAAGACACCCGAGCACGATGCGTTCCTGAAGGCCTACCAGGCCAAGTACAACGACTATCCGCGCCTCGGCTCGATCGTCGGCTACCAGACCATCAAGGCGGCCGCGGCGATCATCGCCAAGGCCGGCTCGACCGACACCGACAAGATGATCGCGGCGGCCGAAGGCATCTCGATGCCGTCGCCGTTCGGCGAGATCACCTTCCGCAAGATCGACCACCAGTCGACCCTCGGCGCCTTCGTCGGCAAGACCGCGCAGAAGGACGGCAAGGGCGTGATGGTGGATACGTCCTACAAGAAGGGCTCGGACTATCTGCCCAGCGACGCCGAAGTCGAGAAGCTGCGGCCGAAGGATTGATCGTTCTCTGTCTCTCCCTCTCCCCGCTCTTGGCGGGGAGAGGTGACTTCAAACCTAACCCGGACCGCCGATGGCCTTTTACGTCGTACAGTTTCTGACAGGTCTTGCCAGCGCAGCGTCGCTGTTTCTGGTGGCCTCGGGCCTGTCGATCATCTTTGGCGTGACGCGGATCGTGAATTTCGCGCACGGCGCCTTCTACATGATCGGCGCCTATATCGCCTTCACGCTCACCGAACGTTTCTCCGGCGCGTTCGGCTTCTGGGGCGGAGTGGTCGCGGCGGCGCTGGCTGTGGCGCTGATCGGCGTCCTCGTCGAGATGGTGCTGCTCAGGCGGATCTATCACGCGCCCGAACTGTTCCAACTGCTCGGCACCTTTGGTCTCACCTTGATGGTCGAGGACCTCGTCGTGCTGATCTGGGGCCCCGACGATCTCGTCGGCCGCCGCGCGCCCGGCTTCAGGGGCGCGGTCGATTTCTTCGGCCAGAACATTCCGAGCTATGATCTGTTCCTGATCGTGCTGGGCCCTGTGGTGCTCGGCATTCTCTGGCTGCTGTTCCAGCGCACGCGCTGGGGCGTCCTGGTCCGCGCCGCGACGCAGGACCGCGACATGGTTGCCGCGCTCGGCGTCAACCAGAAATGGCTGTTCACGTCTGTGTTCGCGGTCGGTGTCTTTCTCGCCGCGCTCGGCGGTGCGCTCCAGATCCCGCGCGATGCCGTGCATCACGCCATGGATCTGCGCATCATCGTCGAGGTCTTTGTCGTCGTCGTGATCGGCGGTCTCGGCAGCATCGTCGGCGCGTTCGTCGCGGCCGTGCTGGTGTCGGAGCTCAACGCCTTCGGCATCCTGATCTTCCCGAAGATTTCCATCATCCTGGTCTTCCTGGTGATGGCGGTGGTGCTGATCGTCCGGCCCTGGGGCCTGTTCGGCAAGCCGGAGGCTGCCGCGCGCAAGACCCCAGGTCTCACCGTCAATCCGTGGCGGCCGCTGACGTCCAACGAGCGGCTGGCGTCACTGGCCACGCTCGTCATTGCGGCGATGCTGCCGCTGTTCGCCGGCAATTACGCGCTGACCGTCGGCTCGGAGATCGCGATCTTCGTGATCTTCGCCGTCAGCCTGCACTTCCTGATGTCGGTCGGCGGGCTCGCATCCTTCGGCCATGCGGCTTATTTCGGCCTCGGCGCCTACGGCGTCGCCTTTCTCGCCAAGATGGCGGGGCTGCCGATGATCGTGTGCCTGCTGCTCGGACCGCTGCTCGGCTGCATGGGCGCCGCCGTATTCGGCTTCTTTGCCGTGCAACTCTCCGGCGTCTATTTCGCGATGCTGACGCTGGCCTTTGCGCAAATCGTCTGGTCGATCGCGTTCCAGTGGGTCAGCGTGACGGGCGGCGACAACGGCATTTTGGGCGTCTGGCCCGCGAGCTGGGCCGCGAGCCCGTCGCATTTCTACTGGCTGGCGCTGGGCGTCGCGGCGCTCGTCACCGTCGCACTCAGGATCGCGGTGTTCTCGCCATTCGGCTACGCGCTTCGCGCCACGCGCGACTCGCTGCTGCGCAGTGAGGCGGTCGGCATCAATGCCAAGCGCATCCAGTGGACCGCCTTCGTGATCGCAGGCACCGCGGCTGGCATCGGCGGCGCGCTGTTCGCCTATCTCAAGGGCAGCGTCTTCCCCGATAATCTCGGCATCTCGCTCTCGGTCGATGCGCTGGTCATGGTGCTGCTCGGCGGCGTCGAGACGGTGTCCGGCGGGGTGATCGGCGCCATCGTCTACAAGGCGCTGAACATCTGGCTCGTGAGCCAGACCGATCTGTCGAAGCTCGTGCTCGGCGGCTTCATCGTGCTGATCGTCGTCGTCTTCCCCAAGGGCATCGTCGGCATGCTCGAAATGCTGGCGCAGCGCCGCCGGAAGTCATCGCCGCCTGGATCCTCTCTGTTGGCCAAGCCGATCGAGTCCGCCGAATGAGCGTCGCACCCCCACTTCTCGCGGTCGAAGGCCTGACCAAATCCTATGGCGGCATCCACGCCGTGCGCGGCGTCTCCTTCTCGCTGCGACCGGGCGAGATCCTGGCACTGATCGGTCCGAACGGCGCAGGCAAGAGCACCTGCTTCGACATGCTCAACGGCCAGAACCGGCCTGACAGCGGCCATGTTCGCCTGCTTGGCGAGGAGACCACGGGCAAGAAGCCGCGCGATATCTGGCGCATGGGTGTCGGACGCACCTTCCAGATCACGGCGACCTTCGCGACGATGACGGTGCGCGAGAACGTGCAGGTCGCGCTGATCTCGCACGGCAAGCAGCTGTACAATCTCTGGGGCTCGGCGCCGAACGTTGATCGCAACGAGGCGGGTCGGTTGCTCGAGCTGGTCGGCATGGGCGGTTACGCTGATCGTCCCTGCGGCGAGCTCGCCTATGGCGACCTCAAGCGGCTCGAGCTTGCGGTGGCGCTCGCCAATGATCCCAAGCTGCTGTTGATGGACGAGCCGACCGCAGGCATGGCGCCGCGCGAGCGTGTCGAGCTGATGCGGCTCACGGCCCAGATCGCGAAGGAGAAATCGATCGGCGTACTCTTCACCGAGCACGATATGGACGTGGTGTTCGAGCATGCCGACCGCATCATCGTGCTCAATCGCGGCACGCTGATTGCCGAGGGCTCGCCGGCCGAGGTGCGCGGCAATCCGCAGGTGCAGGCGATCTATCTCGGCGAAGGCCTGCTCTACGAGGGCGGCCATCGCGAGGGGGCCTCGGCATGAAGCTCACGGTGCAGGACCTCAACAGCCATTACGGCCCGGCGCATATCCTGTTCGACATCGGTTTCGAGGTCGGCGAGGGCGAGGTGGTGGCGCTGCTCGGCCGCAATGGCGCCGGCAAGTCGACCACGTTCCGCTCGATCGTCGGCCTCGTCGCGCAGCGCACCGGCCGCATCATGTTCGAGGGCAAGGATGTCTCGGCCAAGCCGACGCATGAGATCGTGCGCGAGGGGCTCGGCTATGTGCCGGAGGAGCGGCGCATCTTCACGGATCTTACGGTGGAGGAGAATCTCGAAGTCGGCCGGCAGCCGAAGCGGCCGAACGCGCCTCGCTGGGATCGCGAAAAGCTGTTCACGCTGTTTCCGAACCTGGGCGAGATGAAGAATCGTCCCGGCGGCCGCATGAGCGGCGGCGAGCAGCAGATGCTGACGATCGCGCGCACGCTGATGGGCAATCCGTCGCTGGTGCTGCTGGACGAGCCCTCGGAAGGCCTGTCGCCGAAGATCGTGGAGCAGATGGTCGATGCCATCCTGACCATGAAGAAGGAGGGCGTCAGCATCGTCGTCTCCGAGCAGAATTTGCACTTTGCGCGGCTGATTTCCGATCGCGCCTATATCATCGAGCGCGGCCGCATCTGCTTTGGCGGGACGATGGCCGAGCTCGACGCGCGTCCGGATATCCGCGACGCGCATCTGTCGTTGTGAGGGGCCAAGGGAAGGGCGGCGAACGGATGGCGAGAAGCGTCACGGCGAAGAAGAGCGCCAAACAGACAAAACCGCCTTACGTGCTCGACGAGCAGGTCGGCTTCATCCTGCGCCAGGTCTGGCAGCGCCATAGCGCGATCTTCTCCCGCGACATCGGCACTAACCTCACGCCAACGCAATGGGCGGCGCTGTCGAAGCTCGCTGAGACCGGGCCGTGCTCGCAGAACCAGCTGGGACGGCTGACGGCGATGGATGTCGCCACCATCAAGGGCGTGATCGATCGCCTGACGGCGCGTGGCCTCACCGAGACCAGCCAGGATCCCGAGGACGGACGGCGCCTGCTGGTGAGCCTCACGCGTGCCGGCCAGCAGCTTGCGGAAAAGCTCGCGCCGAACGCGATTGCGATCACGCGCGAGACGCTGGCGCCGCTGGATGCCAAGGAGCGCGAATTGCTGATGGGGCTGTTGAACAAGCTAAGGTGACGGTCTCGTAGGGTGGGCAAAGGCGCTCTTGCGCCGTGCCCACGATCCCTACGACTTACGAAAAAATGGTGGGCACGCTTCGCTTTGCCCACCCTACGGCACTATTTTCCCGACTACTTCGCCACCACCTCCGGCACTCGCCCTGCCGGCGGCGTATTGCGGCTGCGTTGCGTGCGCACGATGCCGTCGATGATGGTCATGCCGATGCCGGGGAGGTCGCCGAGCTGGACGCTCTCCAGAATGTTCTTGCCGGGCGAGTGCTGGGCCTTGTCCATGATGACGAAATCGGCGGCGCGGCCCACTTCAATGAGGCCGCAATCGAGCTGCCGCATCCGCGCGGTATTGCCGGTGGCAAGGCAGAACGCCAGCTCGGCCGGCAGCTCGCCGATCGAGGACAGCATCGAGACCATGCGCAGGATGCCGAGCGGCTGCACGCCGGAGCCGGCCGGCCCGTCGGTGCCGAGGATGACGCGATGCAGGTCGCCCATCTCGCGTGCGATGCGCAGCGTGTAGAGCGCCGAGCGCTCATTGCCGTTGTGAACGATCTCGAGCCCGCGCTTGCAGCCCTCGCAGATGCAGCGGATCTGGTCGTCGGGCAGCGCGGTGTGGCCGCCGTTGATGTGGCCGACCACGTCGGTGTCTGCCTCCAGCACCACGTCCTTGTCGATCAGGCCGGAGCCGGGGATCGAGGGGCCGCCGGTGTGGATGGTGCTCTGGATGCCGTATTTGCGGGCCCAGCCCACCATCTTGCGCGCGGTCGGGCCGTCCTTGACGCCGCCAAGGCCGACTTCGCCGAGCAGCTTGACGCCGGCGGCGGCCATTTCCTTGAAGTCTTCCTCGACCATCTCGCACTCGATCACGGGCGCGCCGGCGTGAACCTTCACGCCGCCCGGACGCAAGGTCCAGAACGCGCGCTGGGCGAAGATCGCCATCGCCTTCAGCCCGACGACGTCGCGGGGCCGGCCGGGCATGTGCACTTCGCCCGCCGAGATCATGGTGGTGATGCCGCCATGGAGCGAGCTATCGATCCAGTTGATCTGGTTCTGTCGCGGCGTCCAGTCGCCCGCCACAGGATGGACGTGGCTGTCGATCAGGCCGGGGGTGACCGTGGTGCCGTTGGCATCGACGATGGTGGTCGCGCCCTCGGTGTTGAGGTCCTTGTAGCGGCCGATCGCTGTGATCTTGCCGTTCTCGGCGACGATGGTGTCACCGTCCAGGATCGGCTTTTCCAGGGCGCCGGACAGGATCAGGCCGATATTGCGGATCACCAGCTTCGAGGGTCCGGCGGCCTGGGGTGCGTCATGCGCCATGGAAAGGGCTCCTAATTCCTAACTGCAACGCTTTCGATCTTGGGCAGCCTTGACCGCGGGATCAAGCGGGATTATTCATTAGTATACGAATGATCGTGTACAAACGACGCATAGCTGACCGCCTCGGAAACCGCTGGAAGCGAAACGGAAGGGTGAGATGAGCAATTTCAATCAGGAAAGCGTTTTGAGCGTCCACCATTGGACGGACACGCTGTTCTCCTTCAAGACCACCCGCAGCCCGACCTTCCGTTTCCGCAACGGCGAATTCACCATGATCGGGCTCAAGGTCGGCGAGAAGCCGCTGCTGCGGGCCTATAGCGTTGCCAGTGCCAATTACGAGGACACCCTCGAGTTCTTCTCGATCAAGGTGCCTGACGGTCCGCTGACCTCGCGCCTCCAGCACCTGAAGCAGGGCGACGAGATCATCGTCAGCCGCAAGGCCACCGGCACGCTGGTGATCGACAATTTGGAAGCCGGGCGCAACCTCTATTTGATAGGCACCGGCACGGGCCTTGCGCCGTTCCTGAGCGTGATCAAGGACCCTGAAACCTATGAGCGGTTCGAGAAGGTCGTGCTGCTGCACGGCTGCCGGCACGTGAAGGAACTCGCCTATGGCGAGATGATCACCGAGCATCTGCCGAAGGACGAGATGCTTGGCGAGTACATCCAGAACCAGCTGATCTATTACCCGACCGTGACGCGCGATCCCTTCCGCAACCGCGGCCGCATCACCGACCTCATTACGTCGGGCAAGCTGTTCGCCGATATCGGCCTGCCTGACATCGAGGCCGCCCATGACCGCGTCATGATCTGCGGCAGCCCGGCGCTGGTTGCGGACACCCGCGTGCTGCTGGGCGAGCGCGGCTTCGTCGAGGGCAACCACGGCGAGCCGGCCCAGTTCGTGGTCGAGAAGGCGTTTGCCGAGCGCTAAACGCAGCGCTTTCTCGCAATAAGACCGTATTTTCGCCGCGGCGCGGGCGTTGCCCCGCCGATTCGGCGCTTGATACACTGTGGGAGCGAATCAGCGGAGTTCCCACATGGTTGCGGACAGCGACAGCAACATCGCCTGGCACCGGGTTCAGTTGAAGAGGAATCGCGCCGAGTTGAAGGCGCTGGAGACCGCGCGCTTCACGATGGGCGAGATCGCGTCCTCCAAGCGCAACGGCCAGACCCAGAAGACGCTCGGGGAACTCAAGCGCAAGATCGCGCAGTCCGAACGCGTCATCGCCGAGCACGACAAGCGCACGCGCAGGCCGCTCGGTACCGACCTGCAGAGCCTCAGCAATGGCAGCTGGAGCCATTGGGATGCTTATACGACCCAGCAGCAGCGCAAGGCGGGACCACGCTCGCCCGGGCGAGGATAGCGAATAGCAGGTTCCGGCCCTTGCGCCCGGGGCTTCGCATACCATCTGGTTGGGGCGTCACCAACCAATTCGGTGATCCCATGGCACCGCGCCTCGATTTCACCAGCGAGGCCTTCTTTCGCGATCCGCCCAAGGCCATTGCGGCCCTGCGCGCGCAAGGCCCCGTGGTCGCGACGCGCTTTCCCCTTGTCGGCGACGTCTGGATCACCACCACCCACGACGCGACAGCGCAGGTGCTAAAGGACAGCACCATCTTCACGCTGCGCAAGGAAGATGGCGAAGTCGCCGGCCTGCGCTGGTGGATGCCGGGGCTGGTCAAGACCATCGCCAACAACATGCTGACGATGGACGAGCCGGACCATACCAGGCTGCGCAGCATCGTGGACGAAGCCTTTCGCCGCCGGGCCATCGTCGCGATGGAGCCGCGCATCCGCGCCATCGCGGACGGTCTCGCCGATGAGCTGTTCGCGAACGGCAGCCCGGCCGATCTGGTCGAGCGCTACGCGCGCATCCTGCCGCTATCGGTGATTTCCGAGCTGCTTGGCCTGCCCATGGCCGATCGCCCGCGCTTCATCGCCTGGGCCAATGCGATGTCGTCGCTGACGAACGTCGTGAGCTTCTTTCGTCTGCTGTTCGCGTTCCGCAAGATGCGTTTCTACCTCGCAGGGCAGTTGCAGATCGCGCGCGAGCGGGGCGGCGAGGGGCTGATTGCCGAGCTCGTCCAGGTCGAGCGCGAGGGCGGCGAGATCACGCCGGACGAAATGGTCTCGATGGTATTCCTGCTGCTGGCGGCGGGCTCGGAGACCACCACCCATCTGATCAGCGGCTCGGTCTACGAGCTGCTCAGAAATCCGGGATTGCGTGACTGGCTGGAGGAGGACTGGAGCCGCGCCTCACTTGCCGTCGAGGAGTTTTTGCGCTTCGTCTCGCCGGTGCAGTTCTCGAAGCCGCGCTATGTGCGGCGGGATGTCGATCTCGAAGGCGTGCGCGTGAAGAAGGGCGATCGCGTCATGGTCATGCTCGCTGCTGCGAACATGGATCCGGCGGTGCACGAGCAGCCTGAGCGCCTCGACCTCGAGCGCAAGCCCAACCGCCACATCTCCTTCGGCACGGGAATCCATTTCTGCCTCGGACATCAGCTCGCCCGGATCGAAGGGGCCTGCGCGCTTCAGGCGCTGTTCACCCGCTGGCCGCGGCTCGGTCTTGCCGTCGATCCGTCGCAGATCCATTGGCGCAAGCGGCCGGGCCTCCGCGCGATCGCGAAACTGCCGGTGATCGCGTCCGATGGTCAGCCCGTCGATTTGCGCGACGCGACGAGATCGCGTTCCCAGCCGAACACCGATCGGCCGTCGAGATCTGGCGAAGCCTCTCGCTCGCCGGCGATATAGGCTTCGACCGACGGCCCGCTTGCGGTGCGCTCAAGCCGTCGCGCCTGGTCGTCGAGGCGCTTGATCGCCTGCATCTCTTCCTCCCGCCCGAGCTTGGCGCTCTGAATCGCGCCCTTGAGCACGCGGATGGTCTCGTCATAGACCTTGATCGGGACCGGGTAGGGATGGCGGTCCTTGCCGCCATGGGCGAGCGAGAAGCGGGCCGGGTCCTTGAAGCGATAGGGCGCGCCGTGCACGACCTCGGCGACCATCGCCAGCGATCGCACCGTGCGCGCACCGACGCCCGGCGTCAGCAACAACTCAGGGAAATCAACCGGGCCGCGCTCGGCTGCCGCCGCGAGCGTGCCGTGCAGGCGGCGCGCGAACACGTCCTTGGGTCTGACATCGTGATGCGCGGGCATGATCAGATGCGGCAGCATGCCTTGCGCGGGCTCGGGCGCAGTGCCGCTGAGCCTTTCGAATTCGCTGAGGATGCGATCGGGGCCGAGGTCTGAGAGCAGCTCGAGCTGCGCGCTGCGTGAGACATCGGCGCGATGGTCGGTGAGATTGACGATTTCGCCCTGCTGCGGCCCGTCGATGGCACTGTGGGGCGTGTCGACAAAGCTCTTCAGCGCTTCCGAATGCCAGTGATAACGGCGGGCCTGGCGCTTGTCGCCGTTCATGCCCTGCTGCACCACCGTCCATTTGCCGTCGGCGGTGACGAAGAAACCGTGCAGATAGAGATCAAATCCGTCCTGCACCGCGGCGCTGTCGACCTTGGCCACGAGGCGGCTGGCGCGCGTGAGCTCTGCGCCGTCGAAGCCGACGCGGTTGCCGAGCTGCAAAAGCTCGTCCGGCGTCTTGCGCGAATGCTGGCCGCGGCCGCCGCAGACATAGATGCCGAGTTCGTCCTGGAGTGGGCCGAGCCCGCGCTTGAGCGCGCCGATCACCGAGGTCGTGATGCCCGAGGAGTGCCAGTCCATCCCCATCACGGCGCCGAACGACTGGAACCAGAACGGGTGCGACAGCCGCTGCATGAACGCATCGCGGCCATAGTGCAGCACGATCGCCTGGGTGACGATCGCACCCAGCGAGGCCATACGGCTCGCAAGCCACGGCGGAACTCGTCCGCTGTGGAGGGGAAGATCGGCGCTGCCCGTTCGGCGAGTCATGATAGGCGCAAATTAGCGCAGTTCGGCGGTCGTTGCACCGAGGGAATACGAAATCGCGCGGGGCGGGAGCACACCCATTCCGCGGGCTAGTCGCGCGTCGCCTTGGCGGCGCCGCGCAAGCCCGCCTGCTGCTGGATCGTGTCCAGCGCGCCGGACGACTGCTCTTCCGTCACAAAGCTGTTGAGCAGGGGAAGTGCGGCTTCGCGTCCCCTGGGGATCGCGATGGCCATGTGCTCGGCGCCCCAGACGCCGTCGAGGATCCTTGCGCCCGGCATCTGGTCGGACATTTCGAACAGCGTCGGCTTGTTGGTGGCGTAGAGATCGATCTCGCCGCGGCCGAACATCGCAATCGCGACCTTGACGCTGTCCGCGGGCACGATGGTTGCGTCCTTGAACTTCGTCGGCAGCGCGCGTTCGGGGGTCGAGCCCTTGGTGACGCCAATCTTCACGCCCGGCCTGTCGATATCCTCGACCTTGGAGATCGGTGAATTCGCGGGAACGAGAAAGCCGAGCTCGATCGCCAGCACGGGCTGGCTGAAGCTCACCTCGTTGGCGCGGGCCGGCGTCGCGTTGGTCACGGTGAAATCGACCTGGCCGTCATGGATCGCGGTGACGATGTCGGCGACGCGCTGAAACCTGATATAGTCGACGGTAACGCCGAGCCGTTTCGCCAACGCGGCGCCGAGATCGTAGGCGAGGCCGTGCGGCTTGCCGGCCGCGTCCGTCACCATCGAGGTCGGGCTGCCCGGGTAGATGCCGACGCGCAAGGTGCCGCTTGGCGCGAGCAGTCTTGCCTCGCCGTCGGCACGTGCGGGCGCGCCGACGAGGCTGATGATTGCCGCCGCCAAGAGGGCGCGTCCAAGGAAGTTCCTCATGCGAAGAATCCTCACTGCGCGCGGATGTCGGCGGCCTTCAGCACCGGCTCCCACTTGGTGGCCTCGGCGTGCATGTAGGCGTCAAAGTCCGTGGCCGACGAACCGACTGGGGCTGCGCCGATCTTGCTCAGCGTGGGGATCACGTTCGCATCCTGCAGTGCTGCTTTCAGATCGCTCTCGAGCTTGGCGACGATCTCCGGCGGCATTTTTGCTGGTCCCAGCACACCCCACCAGACCGAGACGTCGTAACCTGATACACCCGATTCCGCGACGGTCGGAACATCAGGCAGCGCCTTGGAGCGCTCAGCCGAGGTCACCGCAAGCGCGCGCACCGGGCCGCCGTCGAGCTGGCCGATGGCCTCCGCGAGCGGATTGATGCTGAGCGGGATCTCGCCTGATATCACGGCGGTCAGCGCCGGCGCGCCGCCCTTGTAGGGGATCGCGACGATCTTGGTGCCGGACATGTATTTCAGGAGTTCGCCGGCGAGATGCGCCGAGGTGCCGTTGCCGGACATGCCGTAGGAAAGCTTGTCCGGCTCCTTCTTTGCCGCAGCCAACAGATCGCCGAGCGTCTTGTAGGGACTGTCCTTGGCCACCATGATCGCGAGCGGCGAGGAGGCGACTTCGGAGATCGCGGTAAAGTCCTTGAACGTGTCATAGGGCACGCTCGGATAGATGAACTGGTTGAGCGGATGCCCGCTCGCGACCAGGATCAGCGTATAGCCGTCGGGCGCAGCCTGTGTCAGTGCCTGCGAGGCGACGATGCCGCCGGCGCCCGGGCGGTTGTCGATCACGGGCTGCTGGCCCCAGGTTTTGGCGAGGGCCTGTGCCAGCGTGCGGGCGAGCACATCGACCGCCCCGCCAGCCGCATAGGGCACGAGGATGTGGACCGGTTTGCTCGGGTAGGTGTCGGCGGCACGCGCGACATGACCGCCGAGCAGCAGGCCGGCACCGAGCATCAAGGCACCGATCTTCGTATTCAGACCCGGCATAGTTCAGCACTCCCTGGGGACATTCGCGTTCGTGCGGTGGCCGCTTCCGGACGTTGCCCGTGGTTTTTGTTGACGAGACCTGATCTTTTGTACGATAGTACAAATCACATGGCACGCAAGCCCACCAGCAAGGACACGGCCCGCAAGCCGAACATGCGCGAGGCAATCCTCGCCGCGGCCGAGGAGCTGTTCGCCACCAACGGCTTCAACGCCGTCTCGGTGCGCGATATCGCGCACGCGGCCGGGGCCAATCCCGGCAGCGTGACCTATCATTTCAAGACCAAGGACGGCCTGCTGCTGGAGATCTACCGGCGCCATTGCGGGCCGATGAACCTTCGCCGTTCCGAGCTGCTCGCCGCCGCCAGGCGCGTGCGCGATCTCCAGGACCGGCTGGAGGCGATCGTGCGGGCCTATGTGGTACCGGCCTTCACCTCGGGCAGCGATCTTGCCGGCGGCGGGGCGCGTTTCACGCGGCTGCGCGCGGTGATGTCGGCCGAGGGGAACGAAGTCGCGCGAAAGATCATCGCGCAGACCTTCGACGACACCAGCCACGCCTTCATCGACGCGATCCACGAAAGCGTGCCGCACATTCCGCGCACCGACATCGTCTGGCGCAGCCACTTCCTGCTTGGCGCCCTCTATTATTCGTTGGTGACGCCAGATCGCGTCTCGCGTCTGTCGCGCGGCGAGGCCGACGGCGGCGATCCCGCCAATGCCATCGAGCAACTGGTGCAGGCCACTGTTGCCGCGTTCCAGGCGCCGGCGCTGGACCAGGCCGCACCCGCCAGGCGACGGACTGCCGCAAGCAGCAAGACTTGAAAGAAACCGCCCGAGGGGAGGCGCGTTACAGCGCTTTCGCTCGCAAGCGGACATGTGATGGGACTTAGAGGAAATGAACAGGCGGGAGTGCTTGCATCTCTTGACCGGGCTGGCCGGCACAGCGCTCGCGGGCGAAGCGCGTGCGGAAGAGCCGAAGGCGATGCCGACGATTGCACCGCCGGACCCTCATCCGAAGACGCCATCGTTCAAGCTGCCGCCAAAGTCCTGCGACAGCCACACCCACATTTTTGGGCCCGCGTCGCGCTATCCGTTCTCGGAAAAGCGCCCGTACAACACAGCTGACGCGCCGCTGGAGACGTTCCGCAGCATCTGGGGCACCGACTGGCCGCATCCCAATGTCAGGATCATGCCCAATGACGGCGAGATCGTCGATCTGATTCCACTTTTCGCGCCTGACAAGGCGATCCAGCAGAAGCTGCTGGTCGACAATCCCGCGCGCCTGTTCAGGTTCAGCTGATGACGACGATGTACACGCCCACCATTCCGCCGCCCGATCCGAACACGCGCACGCCGAAATTCAAGCTGCCAAAACTGTCCTGCGATGCGCATTGCCACATCTTTGGGCCCGGTGCGAAATACCCTTATGCGCCTGACCGGTCCTACACGCCGCCGGATGCGCCGCTGGAGGCCTTCAAGGCCTTGCACGCCAGGCTCGGCGTGGAGCGCGCGGTCATCGTCAATGCCAGCGTGCACGGCACCGACAATACGGTGGCGCTCGATGCGATCGCGCAGAGCAACGGCGCTTACCGCGCTGTCGCCAATATCGACGACACCATCACCGAGCGTGACCTTCGTGTGTTGCACGAAGGCGGCTTCCGCGGTTGCCGCTTCAATTTCGTTCGCCATCTCGGCGGCGTCCCCGACAAGCGCGTGTTCGACCGCATCGTCGCCATGGTCGCGCCGCTCGGCTGGCACATCGATCTGCATTTCGACGCCATCGACCTGTCCGACTATGCCGATATGCTGACCCGGCTGCCGGTGAGCTACACCATCGACCATATGGGGCGGGTGAAGGCCTCCGAAGGCCTCGACCAGCTTCCGTTCAGGATCCTGATCGAGCTGATGCAGCGCGACGAGAAATGCTGGGTCAAGATCTGCGGTTCGGAACGGGTGTCCTCGGCTGGCCCGCCCTTCACCGACGCCGTGCCGTTCGCGCGCAAAATCGTCGAGACGGCTCCCGATCGCGTCATCTGGGGCACCGACTGGCCGCATCCCAACGTCAAGGTGATGCCGAACGATGGCGACCTCGTCGACCTGATCCCGCTGTTCGCGCCCGAGGTGGAGTACCAGCAGAAAATCCTGGTCGACAATCCCGCGCGCCTGTTCGAGTTCGACCGATGACGGCGATGGCGATCGACAAGCCGCGCGGGCGGGTCTGGTGGAAGGAGCTCTGGATCCAGGTGCTCATCGCCATGGCGGCCGGCATCGCGCTTGGGATCGCCAGCCCGGAGGCGGGCGCCAAGATGCAGCCGCTCGGCGACGCCTTCATCAAGGCGATCCGGATGCTGATCGCGCCGATCATCTTCTGCACCGTCGTGCACGGCATTGCCCACATGGCCGATATGGCGCGGGTCGGGCGCGTCGCCGTCAAGGCCATCATCTATTTCGAGATCATGACCACGATTGCGCTGATCATCGGTCTCATCGCGGTGAACCTGCTCAAGCCCGGCGCCGGCATGAACATCGATCCCGCCAGCATCAATGCCAGCGCGGTCGAGCCTTACGTCAAGCAGACCGCCGTGATCGGCTTCGTGCCGTTCCTGATGAACATCGTGCCCGCGACCTTCATCGGCGCGTTTGCCGAGGGCAATATCCTCCAGGTGCTGTTCATCTCCGTGCTCTGCGGCTTCGCCCTGGTCCAGCTTGGTGAGCGCGCGGCGCCGCTGGTCCATCTGATCGACATTGCCGCCAAAATGGTGTTCGCCGTCGTCGGCTTCGTGATGTGGGCGGCGCCGATCGGTGCGTTCGGCGCGATTGCCTTCACCGTCGGCAAGTTCGGCGTGGGCTCGCTGGCCTCGCTCGGCAAGCTGCTCGGCGGCTTCTATTTGACTTGCGTGATCTTCATCATCGTGGCGCTCGGCCCCGTCGCTCGCCTCTGCAGTTTCTCGCTGTTCAAGCTGATCCGCTACATCTGGGAAGAGCTGCTGATCTGCATCGCCACGACCTCGTCGGAGACGGTGCTGCCGCGCATGCTGACCAAGCTGGAGAAGGCGGGCTGCGAGAAGAGCGTGGTCGGATTGGTGATCCCGACCGGCTATTCGTTCAATCTCGACGGCACATGTCTCTATCTTGCCGCCGCCTCGGTGTTCCTGGCGCAGGCGACCAACACGCCGTTCGGCCTCGCCGAGCAGATCGAGTTGCTGCTGATCCTGCTCGTGACCTCGAAGGGCGCGGCGGGCATCGCGGGCGCGGCCTTCGTCGTACTGGCAGCGACGCTGTCGGCCACCGGCACCATTCCGGTGACAAGCGTCGCGCTGGTGCTCGGCATTCATCGCCTGATGTCGCAGGGGCTGACGCCGACCAATCTGATCGGGAACGCGGTCGCGACCATCGCGATTGCCAAATGGGAAGGCGCGCTCGACGCCGAGCGCTTGAAGCGCGTGCTCGACGGCGAGGAACAGGCGGCCCCCGCGGCGTGATGAACTTGCTGCCGGCATGACGCGGGTGGCCTATGATGTTGGCGAACGAAAGAGGGGAGTTCTCCCATGAAAACAGGTCTCGTGGTCACCGCCCATCCCGGCGATTTCGTCTGGCGCGCCGGCGGCGCCATCGCGCTGCATGCGAAGAAGGGCTATCGCATGAAGATCGTCTGCATGTCCTTTGGCGAGCGCGGCGAAAGCCAGTTCGCCTGGAAGGAGAAGGGAGCGACGCTTGAAACGGTCAAGGCCGGCCGCAAGGACGAGGCGGAGCGGGCAGCCAAACTTCTGGGTGCCGAGATCGAGTTCTTTGATTGCGGCGACTATCCGCTGAAGCTCACCGAGGCGCATTTCGACCGCATGGTCGACATCTACCGCGAGCTCAATCCGAGCTTCGTGCTGACGCATGCACTGGAAGATCCCTATAATTTCGACCATCCGAATGCGGCGCATTTCGCCCAGGAGACCCGCGTGGTCGCGCAGGCCATGGGTCACAAGCCCGGCGCGCAGTACAAATATTCGGCGCCGCCGGTATTTCTGTTCGAGCCTCACCAGCCCGAGCAATGCAATTACAAGCCGGATCTGCTGCTCAAGATCGACGACGTTTGGCAACAGAAATACGAGGCGTTCCAGATCCTCGCGGCGCAAAAGCATCTCTGGGGCTATTACGAGCGCGTCGCGCTCAACCGCGGCATCCAGGGCAGCCGCAACACCGGCGTGCCCATGACCTATGGCGAGGCCTATCAGCGCCTGTTCCCGACGGTTGCGGAGGAACTGGCATGAAGCCGGTCGTCGTTCGCAATATCCAGCGCGCCGATCCCGCGGGGATGGCGGAGTACGGCGTCTCGACCGTGCACGAGGCCTATGGCCGCCTCGGCCTGATGAAGCCGTACTTGCGGCCGGTGTGGTCCGGCGCGTCGATCGCCGGCCCTGCCGTCACCGTGCTGGCGCAGCCCGGCGACAACTGGATGATCCATGTCGCGGTCGAACAGTGCAGGAAGGGCGACATCCTCGTCGTCGGCTGCACCACCGACAATACCGACGGCATGTTCGGTGAGCTGCTGGCGACCTCGCTGAAAGCGCGCGGCGTGCAAGGGCTGATCATCGATGCCGGCTGCCGCGATGTCAAAGCGCTGCACGAGATGAACTTTCCGGTCTGGTCGCGCGCGATCTCGGCCAAGGGCACGGTCAAGGCCACGCTCGGTTCGGTCAACGTCCCCGTTGTCTGCGCCGGCGTCAATGTCGATCCCGGCAACATCATCGTCGCCGATGACGACGGCGTCGTCGTGGTGCCGAAGCGTTACGCCGCTGAGGTTGCGGAGAAGGCCAGGAAGCGCAACGCGGACGAGGGCGGCAAACGCGCGCGTCTTGCCTCGGGCGAGCTGGGCCTCGACATGTACAGCATGCGCGAGGCGCTGGCGAAGGCCGGGCTCGCCTATGTCGACAATCCCGAGGACGTCTAAGCAGGACAAGAAAAGCGGAGCGGGCGGATGGATCGTCTCAAGCTGAAGGCCGTGCTCGGCAGTCACCCTCACGTCAAGGCGGTGAAGAGCGGCGAGCTCCGCTCCGACCTGTTCGAGCTCGACTTTATCGAGTACACGCCGACCAACACGGCTTTCAAGCCGATGGTGCGCGAGCAGGCCTTCGACGTCTGCGAGATGGCGATCGTCACTTTTCTCATGGCGAAGGCGCATGGCAAGCCGTTGGTGCTGCTGCCGGCAACCATGCTCGGGCGTTTCCAGCATGCCCATGCGCTGTACAATCCCGCGTACGGAACGCTCGGGCCTTCCGATCTCGAAGGCAAGCGCGTCGGCATTCGCTCCTTCACCACAACAACCGGCGCCTGGATCCGGGGCATTCTCGCCAACGATTACGGCGTCAATCTCGACAGGATCCGCTGGGTGACCTTCGAGGACCCGCACGTCGCCGAATTTGTCGACACAACCGAGCGCGCCCCAAAGGACAAGAAGGTCTTGCAGATGCTGCTCGACGGCGAGGTCGACGCCGTCCTCGGCGAGACTTCAAACGATCCCAAGCTGAAGTCGCTGTTCCCTGACCCCGCGGCGGAAGCCGCCAAATGGTACGCGCGGCGCGGCGTCGTGCCGGTCAATCATCTCGTGGTCGTGACTGAGAGCCTCGCGAAATTGCGTCCCGACGTGGTCGCGGGCATCTATGATCTGCTGAAGCGGAACAAGGAGCAGATGGGACCTGCGGCGGTGCCAGACCTCCTTCCATTCGGAATCGAGGCGAGCCGAAAACCGTTGGAGCTGATCGTCGACTACGCATTCCAGCAGGCGCTGATCCCGCGCCGCTATGCGGTCGAGGAGCTGTTCGACGCGACGACACGAGGATTGAACTGATGGCAGATCCGAAGCGTTGGCAGATCGGGCTGGTTGGCTATGGCGAGGTCGGCCGGATCCTGGCCGAGGATCTGCGTCAGCAGGACATCAAGGTCGCGGCTTACGACATCAAGCTCGGCGGCGAGCAGGGCGGTCCCCTAAAGGAGCACGCGGCGAGGTTCGGCGTGATGCTCGCGAGCTCTCATGCCGAGCTGACCGCGAAATCCGATTTCATCATCTCGGCCGTCACCGCGAGCCAGGCCGTGCCGGTCGCAAAAGCCTGCGCTGATGCGATCAACCAGGGCACCTGGTTCCTCGATTTCAACTCGGCCTCGCCGGGCGCCAAGCAGCGCGCGGCAGCGCTGATCGACGGTGCGGCGGGCCGCTATGTCGAGGGCGCCGTGATGACTTCGGTGCCGCCTTATCGGATCAAGGTGCCGCTGTTGCTTGGTGGCCCCGGCGCCAGAGAGCTGGAGCCGCTGCTGAACGCGATCGGCTTTACGGCGAAGGTCGCGAGCGACAAGCTCGGCGTGTCGTCGGCCGTAAAAATGTGCCGCAGCATCATGATCAAGGGCCTGGAGGCCATGGTGATCGAGAGCTTCACCACCGCGCGCGCCTATGGCGTCGAGGATGCGGTGCTGGCTTCGCTCTCGGAGACCTTTCCCGCGATCAACTGGGAAAAGCAGGGCGCCTATTTCTTCCAGCGCGTGATCGAGCATGGCCGCCGCCGTGCCGAAGAAGTGCGTGAGGTCGCCGAGACGGTGCGCGAGGCCGGGCTGACGCCGTGGTCGGCGCAGGGTACGGCCGAGCGCCAGGCCTGGGTCGCCGATCTCGCCGACGAAGGCTTGTTTGGCACGAAGGGTACGGCGGAATTCGCTCGCAGCGCCGATTGGCGGACCGAGGCGGATCGTATTCTGGCGAGGATCAAGCGTGAGCGCTGAGCGCTCAGCTCGGGGCTCCGCTGGCGTGGTGCAGGCCCGAAATCTCATCGCGGGCGAGTTCGATCGAGTCAGTCAGCCGACTGGCTTCCTGGATGACGTCCTTGGTGCGCTCGCTTTTGAAGTCGGTCAGGACCATGCGAATGCACTTGTCGGCCGTGTCGAGCGCTCGCAGCGCCCGGGCCATGTCGTCCGGCGAGTGGATCGTGTCGATGTCGAGCCCCGACAGCACTTCGCCGATGCCACTCAATCGCTTGATGGCCGTCTCGGCGGGCGTCTTGGCCCTGATCGACTGATAGTCAATGCTGCTGAATGCGCTGAACGTATCCATAACTTCCCCGGAGAACGCAGATGGTCAGTGCGCATGTCCAGTTATGGTTACGGCCAGCTTTCCCGCAATTCGTGGAGCTACGGTCCGGGATTCTACCGGACTCAGATTTCGGGGCGAATTGGCGGTGAATCGGGCCGGAAAGCCCTTGAGATCAGCGCTGTTTCCCGACAACCCGACCGTCGAGCGCAACGAGCATACCTGCCTTGTACACAGCGCGGCCCTGCGGCACCGCGACCACGGCCTCAGGAACATGCTCGGCGTTCAGCGTCACGAAATCGGCCTTGGCGCCGACATGCAGGCCGTAGCCTTCGAGCCGTAGCGCCTTGGCACCTGACGAGGTGACGACGTCGAACGCGATGCGCAGTTCCTCGTCGACGTTGAAACCCGAGCGATAGCCGAGCGTCGTCGCCCGCCGCAGCATGTCGCCATCGCCATAAGGCCACCATGAGTCCCGGATATTGTCGTTGCCGCTGAACACTGTGACGCCGGCGCCGCGCAGCGCCAGGATCGGCGGGAAATTGCGCGCGCCCGGCGCATTGGTCATGATCGCGACGCCGGAGCGGGCGAGGATGTCGGCGACGCCCTTGAGCTGATCCGCCGTAATATCGCCAAGTCCGTAAGCGTGGCTGATGGCGACATGGCCCTCCATGCCGAGCGCGCGCGTGCGCGCCGCGATCTGCTCGATCTCGAAGGCGCCGAGCGTGCCCATGTCGTGCAGATGGATGTCGACGTCGACGCCATGCTTGCTCGCGACGCCAAACACGACATCCAGATGCTTCTCGACATCGCGGTCAAAGCTCGCCGGATCGAGGCCACCGACGAGGTTCGCACCGAGGCCGATGGCCTCGTCGAGCAATTGCGGGGTGCCCGGGCTCGTCAAGATGCCGCTCTGGGGGAAGGCGACGAGCTGGATGTCGATCAAGCTCTTGTATTCCTCGCGCACGCGCAAGATCGTCTCCAGCGATTTCAGTCCGACCGAGCCGTGACCAATGCAGAGATCCAGCTGGTTGCGCGCCCGCACGTCCATCGGCGCCGCCTCGGCCATGTTCTCCGCCTGGAAAGCCACGCGTTCGTGCACGTTGAAGCCATCCGTGCACGGCTTGTGCGGCCGCCAGGCGTCGCCATAGAAGCTGGTGTCGAGATGGATGTGGCCCTCGACGAAGCCGGGAACGACCAGGGCATTGCCGAGATCGATGGTCTCCGCGCCGCTTGCGGGCGCGTCGGCCGGCAGGAGCGCGGCGATCCGGCCGTCCTTGACTGCGATGTGATGCCGCGCCCCGCCGTCGAAGCGGGCGTTCAGGAAGATCTTGTCGAAGGCCATCCGGTTGCTCCGTGGGTCGATGTGTCGCGCGCGGGTCAGTTTCGCGGGTGAAGCAGCTTGGCCGGCGACCGCTCAAAAGTCTGCCGTCCGCTTTTGAATCCCATCAGGATTTCAGGCAGCTCCGCAATGGCGAAGCGGCTGTCCTTGATATCGAGCACGACCAGGTCAGCGGGCTTGCCGACCGCGATCCCATAGTCCCTGAGATTCATCAGCCGTGCCGGCAGCTCGGTGACGAGATCGAGGCAGGTGTCGAAATCGCCGACCGCGGCGTGAGCGACATTGGCGTAGAAATTCGCCATCCGCAGCAGCGAGGCATCGCCGAACGGCGTGAACGGATTGAGCACATTATTGGTGGCGACCGAGCAGACGATGCCGTCGGCTGCGAGCTTGTGTGCGAGCGTCAGCCCGCGCGGTGCGTTGTGGGTGGCCTCGCGCCCCATCAGGTAGAGATCGGTCGCGGGCAGCACGGTGACGGCGACACCGGCGTTTGCCAGTTGCGCGGTGGCGGCCTTCAGCCGATCCGGGGGCAGGGCCGAGAGCTTGGTTACATGCCCGATTGCGACGCGGCCTCCGTAGTTGCGTTGCTCGGTCTGCCTGATGACCTCGTCGAGATGCGACCAGGAGGAATCGAGATCGAAATCGAGGTGAAGGTCGACATCGAGGTCGAACTGTTGGGCGAGATCGAAGATGCGTTTCAGATGCGCGTTCGGATCGGTGTCGGTGTAGGGACAGCCGCCGATCGCGTCGGCACCATCGCGCAATGCCTGGACCAGCAGCTCATCGGCTCCTGGATCGTTGGTCAGGCCCTCCTGGGGGAAGACGCACAGCTCAAGATCGATCGCCCAGGCATAGTCGCGCTTGAGCGCCTTGACCGCCTCGAAGCTGCGCAGGCCAATGCGCGGGTCGATTTCGACATGGGTGCGCATCCGCGTCGTGCCGTGCACGATGGCGCGTTCGAGCACCTTGGCGCCGCGCGCATAGACGTCGTCGGTGCTGAAATCCCGCTTCATCGCCGAGACGGCCCGGATGGCGTCGCCGAGCGTGCCATGGATATGCCCGCAGCGCTCGAGCAGGCAGGCCTTGTCGAGATGAATGTGGGTGTCGACGAATCCGGGCAGGACCAGCCGTCCGCCAATATCGATTTCGACGGCCTCGCAGGCAAGTTTTGGTTCGATCGCAGCGATGCGCCCGCTTTTCACGCCGATGTCGACGGGCGTCGGGGATGATCGTATCTGGGCGTTGCGGAAGATCAGGTCGAAGGCGGTCTGGGATGTCATGGAGGGGGTCTGGCTTGATAAGGCGGCGAGTCCTGGATGATGGCAATGTAGCGGAGACGAAGGGTCTGCCGCCATATCGAAAGCCGCGATAGCTGGTAGACGCAGGCTGGTCTGGCGGCTGGGGCGCGGCTGGGCTATCAACCGCGCGATTGCGCCCGGTCACGGCGGCGCAAGCCGATTTCAGGAGCTCCCGATGCGTCTACCTGCCGTTCTCTTGGCCGTCACTTGTCTTGCCGGCGCAGCGTCTGCCGAAGACCTTTCCGGCACGCTCCAGAAGGTCAAGGAGACCAAGAAGATTGCGCTGGGCTACCAGGAAGCCTCGGTGCCCTTCAGCTATCTCGACGGCAACCAGAAGCCGGTCGGCTTTGCCATGGATATCTGCCTCAAGATCGTGGACGCCGTGAAGAAGCAGCTCGGCATGCCCGATATTGCCGTCGAGTACGTCGCGGTGACCTCGTCGAACCGCATTCCGCTGATGGTGAACGGCACGCTCGACCTCCACTGCTCGGCGACCACCAACAATGCGGACCGCCAGAAGCAGGCCGCTTTCACCAACACGCATTTCCTCAGCGCGACGCGGTTTGCCGCCAAGAAGGCCGCGAACATCAACACCATTGATGACCTCAAGGGCAAGGCGGTCACGGCAGTGGCCGGCTCGGTCAATTTGAACCAGCTCGCCAAGGTCAATACCGAGCGCAATCTCGGCATCAAGATCATGCCGGCGGTGGACCAGGCCGAGGCCTTCCTGCTGCTCGAGACCGACCGCGCGCAGGCCTACGCGCTCGACGACATTCAGCTCGCGGTCGCCATTGCGCGCTCGAAGGAGCCGGGCCTCTTTATGATCAGCGACGAGACCTTCTCCAAGCCAGAACCCTACGGGATCATGCTGCGGCGGGAGGACGCGCCGTTCAAGGCGCTGGCCGATCGCGCCACCGCGGAGCTCTATGCAAGCCCCGAGATCGAGGTGCTCTACCGGAAGTGGCTGGAATCGCCAACGCCACCGAACGGCATCAACTACAACGTTCCGATGTCGGCGGCCTTGCGCAATGCCTTCAAGACCCCGAGCTCGAGTGCCGATCCGGACGTGTATGTGGTGAAGTGAGGCGAGGGCGGCTTCCACCTCTCACTGCCGGGGAGAGACCGCCGTGCCAAAACGCGACATCTGACCCCGGGCGGGCGAGGCCAAGGTCGAGGAGACCAGCCGGATCTTGCGGCGCATGCGGGCGAGCCTGCGGAAGGATATCGCGCCTGAGGAACTTGCGATAACCTTCCAGATGCTCCAGCGCGGTGGGCTAGCTGGCTGCTCGAAGCAAGGGCATTTCCAGAGGCGAAATAGTCATGCGCGAAGGTGAGCCATTCCTGGTCCGTCACGCCGACGTGATTTTTGCCTTGAAGACGTTTGCCGCGTCGATGCTGGCGCTCGTCATTGCGCTCGCCATGGACCTGCCGCGGCCCTATTGGGCGATGGCGACCGTCTACATCACCTCGCAGCCGCTTGCCGGTGCGACCAGCTCGAAAGCCTTCTTCCGCGTCATGGGCACCCTGGTCGGTGCGACCATGACAGTGGCGCTGGTGCCGAACCTGATCAACGCGCCGGAACTCTTGTGCCTCGCGATCGCGCTCTGGGTCGGGCTTTGCCTTTATCTGTCGCTGCTCGACGGCACGCCCCGCAGCTATGTCTTCATGCTGGCCGGATACACGGTGGCGCTGATCGGCTTTCCCTCGGTGTCCGACCCCGGCGCGATCTTCGACACCGCGGTGGCGCGGCTGGAGGAGATCTCGCTCGGCATCATCTGCGCGAGCCTCGTCTCCACCATCGTGCTCCCCCGCAGCGTCGCACCGGCCGTGGCCCATCGCGTGGACAGCTGGCTGTCCGATGCGCGCCGCCTCAGCCAGGTCGTCCTGCTGCGCGAAGGCAGCCACGACACACGGCGCGGCAAGCGCCTCAAGCTCGCGACCGACATCGTCGAGATCGACACGCTCTCCACGCATCTTGCCTATGACCGCCTGACCGACCGCAATGCCGTGACCGGACTCGGCGAGATCCGGCTGCGCATGCTGACGTTGCTGCCGGTGATCGCCTCGATCGAGGACCGCCTGGCTGCGCTCGGGGAGGAGGCCCTGCGGCGCCAGCCGGAGCTGAAGCGCCTGCTGGAAGAACTTGCGCAATGGATCGCGAGTGACGTCAGCGCGCGGCAGCCTGCCGACCTGATCCGTGGCGAGATCGCGGAGCAGCAGGCGGGACTGAACGACAGTGCGTCCTGGGAGCGGATCATCACCACCAGCCTGCTGTCGCGGTTGCGCGATCTGGTTGACCTCTCGCGCGACTGCCGCGTGCTGACCGAGGCCATTGGCGAGGGCCGCAGCATCTCCACTTTAGATCTTGCCTTCCATTCGGAGGCCGGCGCTGCGCCGGTGCGCCACCGGGATCGGGGCCTGGCGCTATGGTCGGCGGCAGGTGCCGCTACCGCTATCCTGATCTGCTGCGCGTTCTGGATCGGCACGGGCTGGCCGGACGGCGCCTCGGCGCCGATGATGGCGGCGGTGGCCTGCTCCTTCTTCGCCGCACAGGACGAGCCCGCGCGCTTCATCCGCAAATTCGGCCTGGGGTCGCTGGTCGCCATCGTGGTCGTCGCAATCTATTTGTTTGCGATTATTCCTGCGATCTCCCACATCGAGGTTCTGATCGTCGCGCTGGCGCCGACCTTTCTGCTCTATGGCTTCCTGATCGGCCGGCCCGCCACGGCGGGCACCGGCATGGCGCTCGCGGCCAACACTGCGACGCTGCTCGCGCTGCAATCGACCTATGTCGCGGATTTTGCCTCCTTCGCCAATTCCGCCGTCGCGTTCTTCGTCGGCGTGTTGGTCGCCGAGATCGTGACGCGGATCGCGCGCGGGGTGGGCGCGGAGTGGATTGCGAACCGCCTGGTGCTGTCGAGCTGGCTCACGATTGCGGTTGCCGCAGAACGGCGCGGAAAACGTGATCGGGCGGAGTTCGCAGGGCTGATGCTGCACCGTCTCGGGCTCCTGGTGCAGCGCATCGCCTTCCTGTCGGAGAGCGATCGCCGCGATGCCGACAGCCTCGTGCAGCTGCGCATCGGCATCAACATCATCGATCTGCGCCGCGCGCGCTACGGGCTTGCAGCGTCGACCATCGCCGTCATCGACGACATGCTCGACCAGCTCGCGATCGCCTGCCGCAACTA
>Ga0209148_1000498_pt1 | contig 40127 bp, 31 predicted proteins | sample AraplaCol_mMF_r2_2_FD_184288 | JGI IMG/M metagenome (GOLD analysis project Ga0209148, IMG submission 184288) | Arabidopsis root microbial communities from North Carolina, USA - plate scrape CL_Col_mMF_r2 (SPAdes) (version 2) | ecosystem: Host-associated > Plants > Roots > Endosphere | place... | reverse complement strand
GAATGCGCTCGAGCTGCCGGCGGGCATCGAAGAGGCGCTGCCGGTCTTCGAGGCGGGCAAGGACATCTCGACGCGCGCCGCGAGCGGCAAGGTGATCAACGCGATCGCGCCGCTGATGCCCGAGCTGTGGGGCGGATCGGCCGACCTCGCGGAGTCCAACCTCACCACGATCGAGGGAGCGGCGTCGTTCATCCCGACCGCGCGCTCGACGCACGAGTGGCCGGGCGACCCCTACGGCCGAGTGCTGCACTTCGGCATCCGCGAGCACGCGATGGGCGCGATCCTGAACGGCATCGTCCTGCACGGCAACACGCGTGCGTTCGGCGGCACCTTCTTGACCTTCAGCGACTACATGCGCGGAGCGGTGCGCCTCGCCGCGCTGATGAAGGCGCCCGCGATCTACGTGTGGACCCACGATTCCGTCGCCCTGGGTGAAGACGGACCGACGCACCAGCCGATCGAGCACCTGACCGCTCTCCGTGCCATCCCGCAGCTCGACATCGTGCGCCCGGCAGACGCCAACGAGGTCGGCTACGCCTGGAAGACCATCCTCGAGCGCCGCAACGGGCCCGCCGGACTCGCATTGAGTCGGCAGAACCTCCCGGTCTTCGCGCGCGGCAACGGAGACGCCAGCGGCGACACCTTCGCCTCGGCAAAGAACGTCGCCAAGGGCGCGTACATCCTCGCCGAAGCGCCCGGCGGCACGCCGGACGTGATCTTCCTCGCGACCGGATCCGAGGTCCAGATCGCCGTGGATGCCCGCGAGAAGCTCAAGGCCGATGGCATCAACGCGCGGGTCGTCTCCGTGCCGTGCCAGGAATGGTTCGCCGAGCAGAGCGACGCCTACCGCGAATCGGTTCTGCCGAAGGCGATCAAGGCCAGGGTGTCCATCGAGGCGGGCATCGCGCTGACCTGGGCCCCTTATCTCGGCGATGCAGGTCGGAGCGTCTCGATCGAGCACTACGGCGCATCCGCCGACTACAAGACGCTGTACGAGAAGTTCGGTCTCACCTCGGAGCACGCCATCTCGGCGGCGAAGGAGTCCATCGCCGCGGCGAAGGCCTGACCTTCTCCCTCACGCAGCACCACCACGCAGCACCGAAGAACCAGGAACGAAGAACATGGCAGACAGCAAGACAGCAGAACTCTCCGCGATCGGCGTCAGCATCTGGCTCGACGACCTCTCTCGGGAGCGCATCGTCTCAGGGGGGCTGCAGCAGCTCATCGATGACCGCAACGTCGTGGGGGTCACCACGAACCCGACGATCTTCGCTGCGGCCCTGGCCAAGGGCAACGCCTACGACAGCAAGGTGGCGGATCTCGCCGCCGCAGGCACGAGCGTCACGGACGCGGTCTTCCAGATCATCACCGGTGACGTCGCGGCCGCGTGCGACGTCTTCGCCCCGGTTTATGAGAAGACCGGCCACGTCGACGGCCGCGTCTCGATCGAGGTCGAGCCGGGCCTCGCCCACGATGCTGCGGGAACCACGGCGCAGGCCAAAGACCTCTGGGCCAAGGTCGACAAGCCGAACGTCATGATCAAGATCCCCGCAACCGTCGAGGGCCTCGAGGCGATCACGGCAGCGACCGCCGCGGGGATCAGTGTCAACGTCACTCTGATCTTCAGCCTCGAGCGTCACAAGGCCGTCATCGACGCCTACCTGACGGGCCTCGAGCAGGCGAAGGCCGCCGGCATCGACCTGTCGACCATCCAGTCGGTCGCGTCGTTCTTCGTGTCGCGCGTCGACACCGAGATCGACAAGCGGCTCGAGGCGATCGGCACCGACGAGGCGCTCGCGCTGAAGAGCCGCGCGGGCGTCGCGAACGCCCAGCTCGCCTACCAGTTGTTCGAGCAGGAGTTCGCCACCGATCGCGCCCAGGCGCTGCTCGCCGCGGGCGCCAACAAGCAGCGCCCGCTGTGGGCGTCGACGGGTGTGAAAGACCCATCGCTGCCCGACACGCTCTACGTCACCGAGCTCGCGGTCGCCGGCGTCGTGAACACGATGCCCGAGAAGACGCTCGAGGCGACCTACGACCACGCGCCGCTGCACGGGGACGCCGTCACCGGCTCCTACGCGGACGCCCAGTCGGTGCTCGACAAGCTGGCCGCGGTCGGCGTCGACTACGACGACGTCACCGCCCTGCTCGAGAAAGAGGGCGTCGACAAGTTCATCGTCTCGTGGGGTGAACTGCTCGACACCGTGACCGCCGCACTGGAGGCAGCGAAGTGACCCTTCGGGTGCACGCGACCGGGGCAGCGGGCGACGCCGTCGCCCGGCTGGTCCCCCAGCTCGTCGCCGATGGCGTCGCCAGCGGGATCACGACGCAGGATCCGACCCTGTGGGGTCCGGATGCCGAGTCCGAGTCCGAGAAGCGCCTGGGCTGGGTCGAGGCGGTCGCGATCTCCCAGGATCTGGTCGCGCCCATCCTCGCCCTGCGCGAGAAGCTCGTCGCCGCGGGGGTCACGCACTTCGTCCTGGGTGGAATGGGCGGCTCGTCGCTGGCTCCCGAGGTCATCACGCGCACCTACGGCGTCGCCTTGACGGTCCTCGACTCGACCGACCCCGGTCAGGTGCAGGCTGCGCTCAACGATCGACTGAGCGAGACCGCCGTGATCATCTCGTCGAAGTCGGGCTCCACGCTCGAGACGGACAGTCAGAAGCGCGTCTACGAGGAGTACTTCCGCGCGGCCGGGATCGACCCGACGGACCGCATCGTCGTCGTCACCGACCCCGGTTCGCCGCTCGATGTCGCGGCCCGCGCTGACGGCTATCAGGTCTTCAACGCCGATCCGAACGTCGGAGGGCGCTACTCGGCGCTGACCGCCTTCGGGCTCGTGCCGAGCGGGCTGGCCGGGGCCGATATCCAGAACCTGCTCGAGGAGGCCCAAGCCGAGACCTTCGCGCTGGTCTTCGACAAGCCGGACAATCCCGGGCTCATCCTCGGCGCCGCGATTGCCGGCACCTCGCCGCTTAAAGACAAACTCGGCATCGTGGCAGACGGCACCTACATCGTCGGCTTCGCCGACTGGGCCGAGCAGCTGGTCGCCGAATCGACCGGCAAGATCGGCAAGGGCCTGCTGCCGGTCGTGCTCGACACGCACTCCCCCGAACTCACCGAGGATCTCGACGACCTGCAGATCGTCCGTCTCGTGGGCGACGAAGACGAGACGCGCAAAGTCCGCCCAGGCGAGATCGAGATCTCGGGCAGCCTCGGCGGGCAGATGCTGGTGTGGGAGTACGCGATCGCCGTGGCCGGCCGCATCCTCGGCATCAACCCCTTCGACCAGCCCGACGTCGAGGCCGCCAAGGTCGCCTCGCGTGCGCTGCTCGACAACCGGCCGGCTCCCGTCGATCCGCTGTTCGTGACCGACGAGGGCATCGAGGTGCGCGCGAGCGGCGGCCTCGAGATCCCGAACCACACCCTCTCCGGCGCGATCGACGCGCTGCTGGCGCACCTGGGTCCGACCGGGTACGTGGCGCTGCAGGCGTACCTCGACCGGGTGCACCACCCCGAGTTCGCCGCGTTGCGCGATGTCGTGGCCGCGAAGTCCGGGCGTCCCGTGACGTTCGGATGGGGACCGCGCTTCTTGCACTCGACCGGGCAGTTCCACAAGGGCGGGCCGGCGATCGGCGTCTTCCTGCAGATCACCGCCCAGTACGACGAGGCGCACGACCTGGCGATCCCCGGCCGTCCGTTCACGTTCGGGCAGTTCATCCAGGCGCAGGCCGCGGGTGATGCGAGCGTGCTCGCCGACCGAGGTCGACCGGTCTTGACGCTCACGCTGCGCGATGTCGCGGCCGGCGCCGCAGCGATCTCCGCGGCCATCGGCTAGCCGCACGGTCATGCCCGTTCAGATCAGCAAGGACTTCAACCCGCTGCGGTCTCCATCGGACCGTCGGCTGAATCGCATCGCCGGCCCGAGCGCGATCGTCATCTTCGGCGTGACCGGTGACCTGTCGCGCAAGAAGCTCATGCCGGCGGTGTACGACCTCGCGAATCGGGGGCTGCTTCCTCCGGGCTTCGCGCTGGTCGGCTTCGCCCGCCGCGAGTGGGAGGACGAGGACTTCGAGCAGGTCGTCTACGAGAACGTGAAGGCGCACGCGCGCACCCCGTTCGATGAGAACGTCTGGAACCAGCTCAAAGAGGGCATCCGCTTCGTCCAGGGCGAGTTCGACGACGACGCGGCGTTCGACCGCCTCAAGCAGACCCTGCACGATCTGGACGAGGTCCGGGGCACGATGGGCAACCACGCGTTCTACCTGTCGATCCCGCCCAAGTCGTTCCCGCTCGTCACCGAGCAGTTGAAGCGATCGGGGCTCGCCGACCCGCAGCCGGGTCAGTGGCGGCGTGTCGTCATCGAGAAGCCGTTCGGGTCGGACCTGAAGACGGCGCGCGAACTGAACGACGTCGTCGAGTCGGTGTTCCCACCGGATGCGGTGTTCCGCATCGACCACTACCTCGGCAAAGAGACGGTGCAGAACATCCTGGCGCTGCGGTTCGCCAACCAGCTCTACGAACCGATCTGGAACGCGAACTACGTCGATCACGTGCAGATCACCATGGCCGAGGACATCGGGGTGGGCGGCCGGGCCGGCTACTACGACGGCATCGGTGCCGCGCGCGACGTCATCCAGAACCACCTGCTGCAGCTCATGGCCCTCACGGCCATGGAGGAGCCGGCGTCGTTCGACGCGTCCGACCTGCGCGCCGAGAAGGAGAAGGTGCTGTCCGTCGCGCACGTGGCCGATCTCGCCCGCGACACCGCGCGCGGGCAGTACTCGGCCGGCTGGCAGGGCGGCCAGAAGGTACTCGGCTTCCTGCAGGAGGACGGCATGAGTCCGACCTCCCCGACGGAGACCTACGCCGCCATCAAGCTCGAGATCGACACGCGTCGCTGGTCCGGCGTGCCGTTCTACCTCCGGGCAGGCAAGCGGCTCGGACGCCGTGTGACCGAGATCGCGGTGGTGTTCAAGCGCGCACCGCAGTACCTGTTCGCCGCGTCGCAGACCTCAGCACTCGGCCAGAACGCCTTGGTGATCCGCGTGCAGCCCGACGAGGGTGTGACGATCCGATTCGGCTCCAAGGTGCCGGGCGCCGGCATGCAGGTGCGCGACGTGACGATGGACTTCGGCTACGGCCACGCCTTCACGGAGGCCAGCCCCGAGGCCTACGAGCGCCTCATCCTGGATGTCCTGCTCGGCGATCCGCCGTTGTTCCCCCGTCACCAGGAAGTCGAGCTCAGCTGGAAGATCCTCGATCCTGTCGAGGAGTACTGGGCGACCCTCGGGCAGCCGGAGCAGTACAAGCCGGGCACCTGGGGTCCGCGATCCGCCGACGAGTTGCTCGAGCGCGACGGACGAGTCTGGAGGCGACCGTGATCGTTGATCTGCCGGACACCACGACGAGTGCGGTGTCGAAAGCGCTGGTGAAGATCCGCGAAGAGGGCGGCGCTGTGGCCCTGGGTCGCGTTCTGACCCTGGTCATCGCGACCCCGCTGGGCGAGGAGGAAGAGGCGATCGAGGCGGCCAACGACGCCTCACGCGAGCATCCGATGCGGGTCATCGTGCTCTCGAAGAACGCCGATCCGAAAGCCAAGGAGGATCCGCGACTCGATGCGCAGATCCGGGTCGGCGGCGACGCGGGAGCCAGCGAGGTCGTCGTGCTGCGCGCGTACGGCCCCACGGCCTCAGACGAGGAGGGGCTGGTCACCAGCCTGTTGCTGCCGGACGCGCCGGTCGTCGTCTGGTGGCCCAGTCACGGCCCGGCCGAGCCCAGCAGCTCGCCGCTCGGCAAGATCGCGCAGCGACGCATCACGGATGCCGCTGAAGCACCCGATCCCGTCCAGGCGCTCAAGAACCTGGGCGCGCATTACGCGCCGGGCGACACCGACTTCGCGTGGACCCGCCTGACGCTGTGGCGCGCCCAGCTCGCCGCGGTGCTCGACCAGCCGCCGTTCGAGCCGGTGACCGCGGTCACGGTCAGCGGCTCGTCGGACTCACCGTCCACCGAGCTCCTGGCGGCCTGGCTGCAGCTCGCTCTGGAGGTCAAGGTGTCGATGGAGATCACCAGTCCGGTTCACGGATCCAGCGGCATCCACGGGGTCCGGCTCGAGCGCGCATCCGGCGTCATCGACCTCGAGCGCGTCACCCCGGCGGTCGCCACTCTCGTGCAGCCCAATCAGCCGACGCACGACATCTCCCTGCCCCGGCGCAACCTGCGCGATTGCCTTGCCGAGGAGCTGCGCAGGCTCGACCCGGATGACCTGTTCGGCGAGGTCGTGCAACGCGGGGTCCCGCAACTCGACGCTCCCGCGCCGCGCCGCGTGAAGGCTCGGTCGACGAAAGCCGGCTCCACCAAGAGCACCCGGCGCAGGGCCGCGTCGTGAGCAACGAGCGGAGGGTGCTCGTCCACCCGGACAAAGAGACCCTGGCGGGTAGCGTCGCGGCACGTTTCCTCACGAAGATCGTCGATGTGCTGGAGGATCTCGGCGAGGCGAACGTCTGCCTGACCGGCGGCACGATGGGATCCGCGGTGCTCGCGGCGATCAACGAGTCTCCCGCGCGCGACAGTGTCGACTGGAGCAGGATCACCTTCTGGTGGAGTGACGAGCGCTATCTCCCCCTCGGCGATCCCGACCGCAACGACACCCAGTCGCGAGCCGCGCTCCTCGACCACCTGAACCTGGATGCCGCGCAGATCAAGTCGATGCCCGCACCCGGCGAGCAGCCCGATATCGAACAGGCAGCGCGCTACTACGAGCAGGAGCTCGCCGATGCGGCCGACGACGATGGACGTTACCCGCGTTTCGACATCACCTTTCTCGGGGTGGGCCCGGACGGCCACATCGCCTCGCTCTTCCCCGACCACGCCGCCGTGCACGAGACCGAGCGCGTCGTGATCGCCGAGACGGACTCCCCGAAGCCGCCACCGCAGCGCCTGAGCATGACCCTGCCGGTGATCAACTCGTCGGATCGGATCTGGCTGGTGCTCGCAGGCGCCGACAAGGCATCAGCACTCGGCCTGGCGCTGGCGGGCGCTAGCATCAACGATGTGCCGGCGGCAGGCGCTCAGGGGCGCAAGCGCACGGTGTTCTTCGTCGACCAGGATGCCGCGGCAGAGGTTCCCGAGAACCTCATCGCGCCGTCGTACTACTGGACGTCGGCCGACGACACCTCGGAGTGATCCTCCCGGGGCGATGCTCTCCGGCTACTTCGTGCTCGGGGCTCCGCGACGCGCACGCAATTGTTCGAGCGCCTCGTCGAGGAGTTGCTCCGCCTCTTTCTCGGTGCGGCGCTCCTTCACATAGGCGAGATGCGTCTTGTACGGCTCCATCTTGGCCAGCTGCGGAGGGTTATCTTTGTCACGGCCGGCCGGCAGACCCGAGTTCGGGCTGTCGATGATGTCGGGAATCTCTTCCTCCGGCAGATTCGCCGCGAAATACCGCACGGTCTCGTTGCCGAGGGCGTCCCAATACGAGATGCTGATCCGCTCGGCGTGATAGCCGCGGTCCTGCTCTCCCATCGGACCGGAACCGACTCGCGATCCTCGGATCGCGCTGCCACCTGATGCCATTTTTCCTCAGCTCACACGGTGTCTATTTCGTCCGCCGGCTTCAGCCGGCGAACTTCACGATGAGACCGAGCACGACGATGCTCGAGATCCAGACCAGGCCCAGGATGACGGTGATGCGGTTCAGGTTGCGTTCCGCGACGCCGGAAGCGCCGAGGTTCGACGTCACGCCGCCCCCGAACATGTCGGAGAGCCCGCCGCCGCGTCCGCGGTGCAGCAGGATCAGCAGCGTCAACAGCAGGCTGGTGACCCCGAGGATCACCTGCACGATGACCTGAAGAATATCCACGACGAATCCCTATCTGGCTTGGAGGTGCCCGAACAGTCTACGTGCCGACGTGCTGCTGGTAGCGCACGATCGACGAGAACTCGTCGAGGAGGAGGCTCGCGCCGCCGACCAGAGCTCCGTCGATGTCGGGCTCCCGCATGAACCCCGCGATGTTGGAGGCCTTCACAGAACCGCCGTAGAGGATGCGGGTGGCCGCGGCGGCATCGTCGCCCAGCATCTCGGCGATCACGCCTCTGAGGGCCGCACAGACCTGCTGAGCCTGCTCGCTGGTCGCTGCCTGCCCTGATCCGATGGCCCACACCGGCTCGTAGGCGACCACGAGCTCCTTGCCCTTCGCCGCTCCCCCGAGCGCGACGCGCAATTGCGCAACCGGTACCGCGCTCGGGCCGTGGGTCTCGAGGTCGTCGGCGGTCTCTCCGACGCAGACGATGGGCGCGAGGTCGTTGCGGTGCGCGGCCGTCACCTTGGAAGCGATCAGCTCATCGGTCTCGCCGTGGTACTGCCGGCGCTCGGAGTGCCCGATGATGACATAGCTCGCGTCGAGCGCCTTGAGGAAGGCCCCCGAGATCTCGCCGGTGTACGCGCCGCTGTCGTGCTCGGACAGGTCCTGACCGCCGAATACGATCGGCAGGTCGTCGGCATTCACCAGGGTCTGAACCGAGCGCAGATCCGTGAACGGCGGGAACACCGCGACCTCGACCTTGGCGAAGTCGTGGCGCGCGTCCTTCAAGGTCCAGGCCAGCTTCTGCACGAACGCGATCGACTGCAGGTGGTCGAGATTCATCTTCCAGTTGCCCGCGATCAGCGGGGTCCTGTCTGCGCCGCTCACTGCCATCCGAGGACCTCCAGGCCGGGGAGTTCTTTGCCCTCGAGGAACTCGAGGCTCGCACCGCCCCCGGTGGAGATGTGACCGAACTGGTCGTCACGAAAGCCGAGCTGCCGCACGGCCGCCGCCGAGTCGCCGCCCCCGACGACGCCGAGGCCCTTCACCCGGGTGAGGGCCTCCGCGACCGCCCGCGTCCCCGCCGCGAACGGCTCCAGTTCGAACACGCCCATCGGGCCGTTCCAGAACACCGTCGAGGAGCTTTCGATGAGCTCGGCGAAGTGCGCAGAGGTCTCGGGGCCGATGTCGAGCCCGATCCCGCTCGCGCCGAAGGGTGTGGCCTCGATCGAATCGGCCGGGGCGACCACATGATCGGCGTCGGCCCCGAAGTGCGATGCCACCACGACATCCGTGGGGATGACCAGTTCGACGCCTCGGTCGGCGGCCTGCGTGATGTAGTTCTTGACCGCGTCCAGCTGCTCGGCGTCGAGGAGGCTCTTGCCGATGCGGTGACCCTGGGCCGCCAAGAAGGTGAACAGCATGCCACCGCCGATGAGCAGGCGATCGACCTGCGGGAGCAGCGCGTCGATCACCCCGAGCTTGTCGCTGACCTTCGAGCCGCCGAGCACGACGGTGTACGGCTTCGCGGGATCGCGCGTCAACTTCTCGAGCACGCCCAGCTCCGTCTCGACCAGCCGGCCCGCCGCGGACGGCAGCGCCTGGGCGAGCTCGTACACGCTCGCCTGCTTGCGGTGCACGACGCCGAAGCCGTCCGAGACGAAGGCGTCGCCGAACTTGGCGAGCTTCGCCGCGAACTTCTCGCGGTCGGCGTGGTCTTTCGAGGTCTCGTGCTTGTCGAAGCGCAGGTTCTCGAGCAGAGCCACCTGCCCCTGCCCGAGCTGGTGCACGGTGTCGTGCGCCTCGTCACCGACGGTGTCGCCTGCGAAGGCGACGGGCGCGCCGAGCAGCTCGGCCATGCGCTTCGCAACCGGAGACAAGCTGTAGCGCGAGTCGGGCGCGCCGTCCGGGCGGCCCAGGTGCGAGATCGCGATGACTCTTGCGCCCGCTCGGGTCAGCTCCTGGATCGTCCCGATCGACGCGCGGATGCGGCCGTCATCGGTGATCGTGCCGTGATCGAGGGGAACGTTCAGATCGCAGCGCACGATCACCCGCTTGCCGAGCAGATTCCCCAGCGACTCGATGGTGCGGAGAGCCATCTGGGTGACTAGAGACGGTCGGCGACGTAGGCGGTGATGTCCACGAGCCGGTTGGAGTAGCCCCACTCGTTGTCGTACCACGACGCGACCTTGACCGTGTTGCCGATCACCTTGGTGAGACCGGCATCGAAGATCGACGAGTGCGGGTCTCCCTGGATGTCGGATGACACGATCTCGTCTTCCGTGTAGCTCAGGATGCCCTTGAGCGGACCCTCTGCGGCCTTCTTGTACGCGGCGTTGATCTGTTCGACCGTCACGTTCGCCTTGGTCTCGAGAGTGAGGTCGGTGATCGAGCCCGTGATCACCGGCACCCGCAGCGCGTAACCGTCGAGCTTGCCGATGAGTTCGGGGATGACGAGTCCGAGCGCCTTGGCGGCACCGGTCGAGGTGGGGATGATGTTGGCCGCTGCAGCGCGAGCACGACGCCAGTCGTTGTGCGGGCCATCCTGCAGGTTCTGGTCGGCCGTGTAGGCGTGGACGGTCGTCATGAGACCGCGCTCGATGCCGAACTCGTCCATGAAGACCTTCGCCAACGGCGCGAGGCAGTTCGTGGTGCACGACGCGTTCGAGATGATGTCGTGCTTGGCCGAGTCGTAGGTGCCCTCGTTGACCCCGAGCACCAGCGTCGCGACGTCGTCACCGCTCGCGGGGGCCGAGATGACGACCTTCTTCGCGCCGGCCTCGATGTGCTTGCGAGCGTCGCTGGACTTGGTGAAGCGGCCGGTCGATTCGACGACCACGTCGACACCGAGCTCGCGCCACGGCAGAGCCGCAGGGTCGCGCTCGGCCAGGACCTTGATGCGCTTGCCGTTGACGACGATCGTGTCGCCGTCGACCGAGACATCCGCGTCGAGGCGGCCGCCGACCGTGTCGTACTTGAGGAGGTGCGCAAGCGCTGCGGGGCTGTCGAGGTCGTTGACGGCGACGATCTCGAGGTCGCTGCCCTTGGCGAGGGCAGCACGGAAGAAGTTACGACCGATGCGGCCGAAGCCGTTGATCCCGATCTTGACAGACACAGATTCTCCTCGAATGGGCGCGGTGACAGCGCCGGACATGGTGTGGTGGAAAGGGGGCTGCCGGGGCTGCCGTGCCTCTCGGACTTGGCCCCGGCCGCGACGCCGCTTACGACAGTAGCAGCAGGCCCTCGGTCTTCTCGCGCGCGGCGGTGAAGCGCCGGCCGGCGTTCTCCCAGTTGGCGATGTTCCAGAAGGCCTTGACGTAGTCCGCCTTGACGTTCAGGTAGTCCAGGTAGAAGGCGTGCTCCCACATGTCGAGCTGCAGAACGGGGATCGTGCCCATGGCCGAGTTGGCCTGCTGGTCGAAGAGCTGCTGGATGATCAGCTGCGCGCCGATCGGATCCCACGACAGCACCGCCCAGCCCGAGCCCTGGATCCCGGTCGCTGCGGCCGTGAAATGAGCGACGAACTTGTCGAAGGAGCCGAAACCGTCGTCGATGGCCGACGCGAGCTCGCCAGTGGGCTTGTCGCCGCCATCCGGGCTCAGGTTGGTCCAGAAGATCGAGTGGTTCACATGGCCGCCGAGATTGAACGCGAGGTCCTTCTCGAGCTTGTTGACATTGGCAAGATCGCCGGAGTCGCGGGCCTCCGCGAGTTTCTGCAAGGCGGTGTTCGCCCCCGTCACGTAGGCGGCGTGGTGCTTGTCGTGGTGGAGCTCCATGATCTTCGCGCTGATGTGCGGCTCGAGAGCTGCATAGTCGTACGGAAGGTCGGGGAGCGTGTAGTCAGCCATCGATTTCTCCTAGCGGTTGATCCCCGGGGGTGGAGTCGTTCGCCCCACGGGGTGACTGTTTCAGTCTATTGACGACAACCGGACAGCAACCTCCGTCCTTCCCGTGAGGAAGGACGCAGGCGACTCTCAATCGAGGTCGTCGGGGAGGCCGTGGTCGGTGCCGGGGAGGCCGTGGTCGGCGGCGTGCTTGTCGGCCATGGCGAGCAGGCGACGGATGCGGCCGGCCACCGCATCCTTCGTCATCGGCGGATCGGCGTGGTGGCCCAGCTCGTCGAGGCTCGAGTCGCGGAAGCGCAGTCGCAGCTCGCCCGCATAGCGGAGGTGGTCGGGAACGTCGTCCCCCAGCAGCTCGAGCGCGCGCTCGACGCGGGAGCACGCCGCCACCGCGGCCTGAGCCGAACGTCGTAGGTTGGCGTCGTCGAAGTTCACCAGGCGGTTCGCGGTGGCGCGCACCTCGCGCCGCTGGCGCATCTCCTCCCAGGCACTCAGGCTGCGGTCGGCACCCATCAGCTTGAGCATGGCGCCGATCGCCTCGCCGTCGCGGATCACGACCCGGTGTACGCCGCGAACTTCGCGCGCCTTGGCCGAGATCTTGAGGCGGCCGGCGGCGCCGACGAGGGCCATCGCGGATTCATTGCCCGGGCAGCTCACCTCGAGGGCGGCCGAACGCCCGGGATCGGTCAGAGAGCCGTGCGCCAGGAAGGCGCCTCGCCACACGGCCGCCAGCTCTTCTCGCGACCCGGTGGTGAGTCTGTTCGGCAGACCGCGTACCGGGCGCCGACGGGCGTCGAGAAGACCCGTCTGCCTGGCGAGGGTCTCTCCCCCGTCGATCACACGGACCAGGTAGGTGCTCGTGCGCCGGAGATTGCTGCCCGAGATCACCGACACCTCGCTGCGGACGCCGTACAACTCGGCCAGATCTTTGCGCACCCGCCGCGCGATCTGCGGCGAATCGAGCTCCGACTCAACGGCGATCCGGCCCGAGATGATGTGCAGGCCGCCCGAGAACCGCAGCAGGGCAGCCAGCTCGGCTGCACGCACCGTTGTCTTTCCGACCTCGACGCTGGCGAGTTCTTCTTTGACGTCGGCGGTCAATGCCACGCGGTCTTCCTTCTTCCGGTCGAACAGGAGCACTCGGCTCCGACAATCGCGGGGTGCTGCTACTCGCGACCGAGGTCGCGGTGCCGCACATTGACGGTGACGCCGGGCAACTCGCGCAGGCGACGTCCCAGTTCCTCTGCGATGGCGACCGAACGGTGCTTGCCGCCCGTGCACCCCACAGCGATCGTAGCGTGCCGCTTGTTCTCACGACGGTACCCGCCGAGCACCGGGGCCAGAGCGGCCGCGTAGGCGTCGACGAAGTCCAGCGCGCCCTCGGAGCCGAGCACGTACTCGCGCACCGGTTCGTCGAGACCGCTCTGATTGCGCAGCTCGGGGACCCAGAACGGGTTCGGTAGGAAGCGCGCGTCGGCGACGGCATCCGCGTCCGAGGGGAGCCCGTACTTGAACCCGAAGCTCACCACCGTGACCCGCGTGGCGTCGCCATCCTCCGAGAACTGCTCGGCGACGACGGTCGCCAACTGGTGGATGTTGAGGTCGGAGGTGTCGATCACCAGGTCGCTCTGCGATCGCAGCTCGGCCATCCTGGTGCGCTCTTCGGTGATCCCGTCGAGCAAGGTGCCATCGCCCTGCAGCGGATGCGGCCGACGCACCTGCTCGAACCGCCGCACCAGGGCCGCGTCGGTGGCGTCGAGGAAGACCACGCGCACACTCGCGTTGTCGCGCAGCGACGCAAGAGCCGCCTGCACGTCGGCGAACAGCTTGCCGCCCCGCACATCGACGATGGCGGCGACCTTGGGGATGGCGTCGCCGCTGTGCTCCGAGAGGTCGACCATCGGGCGCAACATCTGCGGAGGGAGATTGTCGACGACGTACCAGCCGAGGTCTTCGAGCGCGTTGCCCACCGTCGAGCGGCCGGCGCCCGACATCCCCGTGACGACCAACATCTCGCGACGCACGCTGTCTGCCATGGAGATCGTCAACCGTCCGATGCTGTCGCCCTGCCACGCTCGGTCGGGTGGTCCGAGTCACCGTTCAGCCTAGCGACGATGGCTTCGGCAAGTGCGGGACCGATGCCGCGGACCTCGCCGATCTGATCGGGGGTCGCCGCCTTGAGCCGCTTGACCGATCCGAAGTGCTTCAGCAGCGTCTTGACCCGTGCAGGACCCAAGCCAGGCACCTCGGCGAGCACCGACCCGATGTCGTTCTTGCGCTTGGCGCGCTGGAAGGTGATGGCGAAGCGGTGCGCCTCGTCGCGGATCCGCTGCAGCATGAACAGCGCCTCGCTGTTGCGGGGCAGGATCACCGGGAAGTCATTGCCGGGCAGCCAGATCTCTTCGAGCCTCTTCGCCAATCCGCAGATCGGGATGTCGCTGATGCCGAGTTCGGCGAGGGTGCGGGCCGCCGCCTCGACCTGCGGTTGGCCTCCGTCGACGATGATCAGGCCGGGACGGTAGGCGAAGCGCCGGCGCTTGCGCTCGGCCGCGGTTCCCTCCTCGTCGCCGAGGACGGCCTCATCTTCGCTCACCGGATCGTCCTCCTCGATTCCCGAGATGTCGTCGTCCTCGAGGTGCGACAGCCGTCGGGTCAGCACCTGGTGCAACGACTCCAGGTCGTCGGCGTAACCCTGCACGGCGAACTTGCGGTACGCGCTCTTCTTGGGCAGGCCGTCTTCGAAGACCACCATCGACGCCACGATGTTGGTTCCGCTCAGGTGCGAGACGTCGTAGCATTCCATGCGCAATGGCGCCTCGGCCAGGCCCAGGGCATCCTGGATGTCGTTCAGCGCCTGCGTGCGGGCCACGTAGTCCGACGACCGGCGGCTCTTGTAGAGCATGAGCGCCTGCTTGGCGTTGAGCGTCGCGGTCTGCAGCACAGCAGCCTTGTCACCGCGTTGCGCGGTGCGCAGAGCCACCGCTCCGCCGCGCGGCCGCATCGCCGCGAGCCACTTCTCGAGCGCGCTCGCATCGTCGGGCAAGGCCGGCACGATGATCTCGCGCGGCGGGGGCTCGCTCTCATATGCGCTTTCGAGCATCTGCTCGACCAGCTCGCCGGTCGTCACCGCAATCTCCTTGTCGACCACCCAGCTGCGCACCCCGCGCACCCGGCCCCCGCGGATCACGAACTGCTGCACGGCTGCCGCCAGCTCGTCCTCTTCGATGCCGAACACGTCGGTGTCGACGCCGTCGGGCAGCACCACTGCGCTCTTCTCCAGCACGTTCTCGAGCGCCTGGATGCGGTCGCGCAGCCTGCCTGCCTGCTCGTACTCCAACGCGGCGCTTGCCTCCTTCATCTCGCGCTGGAGCCGGGTGATCACGCTGCGGTCGTGGCTAGCCATGAACGTGACGAACTGGTCGACGACCTCGCGGTGCTGCTCGATCGTCACCTTCTGCGAGCAGGGCCCGCCGCACCGCCCGATCTGACCGGCGAAGCACGGTCGCCCGCTCGCCATCGCCTTGGTGTAGCTCGAGTCGGAGCAGGTGCGGATGGGGAAGGCCTTCACCATCAGCTCGATGGTCTCGCGCACCGCCCAGATCTTGGGGTACGGCCCGAAATACCGCGCACCCGGGATGCGGCGGTTGCGGGTCACCATGACGCGCGGAGCCTCGTCGGCCATGGTGATCGCCATGTAGGGGTAGGTCTTGTCGTCGCGGAACTTGACGTTGTACGGCGGGTCGAACTCCTTGATCCAGGTGTATTCGAGCTGCAGCGCCTCGAAGTCGCTGCCGACGACCGTCCACTCCACCTGGTTGGCGCTGAGCACCATGTGCCGGGTGCGTTGGTGCAAACTGCGCAGCGGCTGGAAGTAGTTGCTCAGACGCTGGCGCAGGTTGATCGCCTTGCCGACGTAGATCACCCGCCCGGTGGCGTCACGGAACCGGTAGACGCCCGGCTGCGTCGGGATGTCGCCCGATTTCGGCTTCCAGCTCATCGGGTCGGAGTTCCGTGTCGGCCGCCCGACCGCGCCCGTCATCCCGCTCGACGCGCGGCCGCCCGGTCCGGTGCCGCCCGCGGTCCGGCCCTCGACGAACCCGGCCACGTCAGTCGGCCCGTGTGTCAGCTGGCACGGCGGCGACCCTGCCCCGTCGACTCCGACTCGAGAAGCTCGCGCAGGAACAGACCGGTGAAACTTTGAGGCATCGTCGCCAGCTGCTCGGGTGTCCCGGTCGCGATCACCTCGCCGCCGCCCGATCCGCCCTCCGGTCCGAGGTCGATGACCCAGTCGGCCGACTTGATCACGTCGAGGTTGTGCTCGATCACGATCACGGTATTGCCCTTGTCGACCAGTCCGTTCAGCACGAGCAGCAGCTTGCGCACGTCTTCGAAGTGCAGACCGGTCGTCGGCTCGTCGAGCACGTAGACCGTGCGGCCGGTGGAACGCTTCTGCAGTTCCGTGGCGAGCTTGACACGCTGCGCCTCGCCGCCTGACAGGGTGGTCGCGCTCTGGCCCAGACGCACATAGCCGAGCCCGACATCAACCAGGGTCTTCAGGTAGCGGTGGATCGCGCTGATCGGCTCGAAGAATTCGGCCGCCTCGCTGATCGACATCTGCAGCACCTCGGCGATGTTCTTGCCCTTGTAGTGCACCTGGAGGGTGTCGCGGTTGTAGCGCGCTCCCCCGCATACCTCGCAGGCGACGTAGACGTCGGGCAGGAAGTTCATCTCGATCTTGATGGTGCCGTCGCCCGCGCAGTTCTCGCAGCGGCCGCCCTTGACGTTGAAGCTGAATCGGCCGGGCTGGTAGCCGCGCGCTTTGGCCTCGATGGTCTCGGAGAACAGGGTGCGCATCCGATCGAACACGCCCGTGTAGGTCGCCGGGTTGGAGCGCGGCGTGCGCCCGATCGGCGCCTGATCGACGTGGACCACCTTGTCGAGCTGTTCGAGCCCGGTGACCCTCTTGTGCTTGCCCGGCACCTGCTTCGCCCCGTTGAGCTGGTTGGCCAGCACCTTGTAGAGGATGTCGTTGACCAGACTCGACTTGCCGGATCCGCTCACGCCGGTGACGGCCACGAAGGCGCCGAGCGGGAAGCTCACGTTCACGTCGCGCAGGTTGTTCGCCTTGGCGCCCTCGACCGTGATCTGCCGCTTCTTGTCGATGGGGCGGCGCTTGGCGGGCAGCTCGATCGACCGCCGTCCGGCGATGTAGTCGCCGGTGAGCGAGCGGTGGTTGTCGAGGAGCGAGGCGTAGTCGCCGGAGTGGACGACCTCGCCGCCGTGCTCGCCGGCGCCCGGACCGATGTCGACGATCCAGTCGGCGGTGCGGATGGTGTCCTCGTCGTGCTCGACAACGATCAGCGTGTTACCGAGGTTCTTGAGTTTGACCAGGGTCTCGATGAGCCGCCGGTTGTCGCGCTGGTGCAGGCCGATGCTGGGCTCGTCGAGCACGTACAGCACGCCGGTCAGCCCCGAGCCGATCTGGGTGGCGAGGCGGATGCGCTGCGCCTCCCCGCCCGACAGCGTCGCCGCTGCGCGCGCCATCGTCAGATAGTTCAGCCCGACCTCGAGCAGGAACTCGAGGCGCAGCCGGATCTCGCGGAGCACCTGCGCCGCGATCTTCGCCTCACGCGGCGTCAGTTCGAGCGCGTCCATGAAGGTGTGCGCGTCGGCGAGGCTCAACTCGGACGCCGCCGAGATGCTGTGGCCCGCGACGGTGACCGCCAGCACCTCGGGCTTCAGCCGCTGACCGTCGCAGACCGGGCACGGGATCTCGCGCAGGTACTCGCTGTAGCGCTGCTGCGTCCACTCGCTGTCGGCCTCGAGGTACTTTCGCTCGATGTACGGCATGACGCCCTCGAACCCGGTGGAGTATTTCATGGTGCGGCCGTACCGGTTCTTCCACTGCACCTGCACCTGGAAGTCGTTGCCGCGCAGGATGGCGTCCTGCACCTCGGGCTTCAGCTTGCCCCACGGGGTGTCGAGGTCGAATCCGAGGTCGCGGCCGAGACCCTCCAGCAGGCGCTGGAAGTAGCTGTACATGCCCTTGCCGCCCTGGTTCCACGGCAGAACGACGCCCTCGTTGAGCGTGAGGCTCGGGTCGCCGATCAGGAGCTCGCCGTCGACCGCCATCTTCGTGCCGAGACCCGAGCACTCCGGGCAGGCACCGAATGGCGCGTTGAACGAGAAGGTGCGCGGCTCGATCTCGGTCAACGCGATCGGGTGACCGTTCGGGCAGCTCAGCTTCTCACTGAAGGTGCGGAACGCCGCATCCCCCTCGAGGTCGATGAAGTTGATCATCACGAGGCCGTCGGTGAGCCCGAGTGCGGTCTCGATCGAGTCGGTCAGGCGGGTGAGCAGATCGTCGGATGCCACCAGGCGGTCGACCACGACGGCGATGTCGTGCTTGATCTGCTTCTTGAGCACGGGCGGCTCGGTGAGCTGGATCAGCTCACCGTCGACGAGGGCGCGCGAGTATCCGCCGGCCGCGAGCTCTTTGAACAGGTCGACGAACTCGCCCTTCTTCTGCGAGATCATCGGGGCGAGAACCTGGTATCGGGTGCCCGTCTCCAGTTCCATCAGCTGATCGGCGATCTGCTGCACGGTCTGACGCTGGATCGGCTCGCCGCAGACCGGGCAGTGCGGGATGCCGATGCGCGCCCAGAGCAGCCGCATGTAGTCGTAGATCTCGGTGATCGTGCCGACGGTCGAGCGCGGGTTGCGGTTGGTCGACTTCTGATCGATCGAGACGGCGGGGCTCAGGCCCTCGATGAAGTCAACGTCGGGGCGGTCGACCTGGCCCAGGAACTGCCGCGCATAGGCCGAGAGCGACTCCACGTAGCGCCGCTGACCCTCGGCGAAGATCGTGTCGAATGCGAGGCTCGACTTGCCGGAACCGGACAGGCCGGTGAAGACGACCAAAGAGTCGCGAGGGATCTCGAGATCCACGTTCTTCAGGTTGTGAACCCGAGCACCTCGAACGCTCAGTCGCTGCGAGCTGGGCACGGATTGGATCGACACTGTAGTCATTCTACGGAGGCCACCGACATCGGGCTGGGTGACGCCTGCGCTCTGAGCGAAGCCGCGCTCCGAGGCGTTACACGCCCATTACAGCTCGGCGCTGCACTGGATCCATGCCCCCGTGCCGACACAACCGGATGACACGATTCCGCCTCGCTGAGGTAGCGTGCGCAGGTGGGCACGCGGATCCAGCTGGTGGGATCGATTGCCGTCGTCGGGGACGGCGGCACGGTGACCGGCGCCGCCCTGGCGGGCCGCCGCGTTCGCCTCGCGCTCGCGGCCCTGGCGACGAACGCAGACGGCCTCAGTTCGGCGGCTCTCGCGGATCGGGTCTGGCCCGACCCGCCGTCCACCTGGGCCGCCGCGCTGCGCGGCACCATCCTCGCGCTTCGCAACGCCCTCGAGCCGATCGGACTCGGTGGTCAGAGCCTGATTCGGACCACCCCCGGTGGGTGGGCTCTTGTCGAGGGTGTGGCTGTTGACCTGTCGGAGGCCGGCGTGGTCGTCTCGGCCGCGGAGAGGATGCTCGCAGACGGCGCGGCCGAATCGGCGATCGACTCCCTCACGGCGGTATCGGCCGTGATCGGCGGCGAGCTGTTGGCCGACGAGGATGCCGCGTGGCTCGACGAGCTGCGCGTCCGGCTGTCGACGACCACCGACCGCGCCCTCGCGGTGGAGGCGGAGGCCGCCCTCCTGCTCGGGCGTGCCGCAACAGCCGGCGATGCGGCACGTCGCCTGCTCGAGCGCAACGAGCTGGACGAGCGCGCCCACCGTGTGCTGATCCGCGCGCTTGCCGCATCCGGCGATCGCGCGGGCGCTATCCGCGCGTACGAGAGCTGCCGCGCCCTCCTCGCCGATCGTCTCGGGACCGATCCAGGCCCCGACACGACGGCGGCATACCTGGATGTGCTGCGGAGTGGAGCGTCCGGCTCCGGCAACCTGCCTGCACTCCCCCGGAACGGGTTCTTCGGCCGACGCACGGAACTCGAGGCGGTCGCGAGCGCCCTGTCCGATCCCGGTGTCGTCTCGGTGCTCGGGCGCGGCGGGGTCGGCAAGACGCGGTTCGCGTTGCATGCCGCGCACGCCGCCGTGGCCAACCTGTCGGGCGGCCGATTCTGGGTCTCGCTCGGGGATCTCTCCGGCGCCGGTCTGGTCGCGGTGAGCATCGCGCGCGCCGTGGGCGCCGACGAGGGGGCGGACCCGCTGGCGGCCACCATCGCGCGTCTTGCTCCGCTCGGTCCCGCGCTGCTCGTGCTCGACGGCTGCGAGGCCGTCGCCGACGCTCTCGCCGAGTTGCTTCCCTCGCTGCAGGCCGCCGGGCCGGAGCTTCGCATCCTGACGACGTCACGCCTCCCCCTCGACGTGCTCGATGAGCGCAAGATCGAGCTGGTGCCGCTGCCCGTTCCGTCGCAGGACGTCTCAGCCCTCGGCCGCAGTGCCGCCGTTCAACTGCTGGCCGACCGGATGGCTGTGCGCGGGCAGCACCTGTCGCTCGACGTGCGCAATGCCGACGCGGTCGCCCAGCTCTGCGCGCGATGCGGGGGCGTCCCCCTTGCGCTCGAACTCGCGGCCGCCCAGCTGAACACGATGGCTGTGGCCGATCTGCTGGATGTGCTTCCGGTCGCCACGCGAAGCGCGGAAGACGTCGTCGATTCCCTGCTGGAGCAAAGCGTCGAGGCGCTCGGCAGCGAAGCCGACGCTCTGTTCACCGCCTGGGGAGCGGTAGACGGCGCGCTGCCTCTGTCACTGGCCGGGGCGCTGACAACGTCGATCTCCTCGGCCGGACGGGTAGCGAGGCTGCTGGGGGAACTGGCCGACTCCGGCCTGCTGTACGTCGACCGGGGCGGCCCGCGGTGGCGCTACCGCCAGGACGACCAGGTGCGTCGCTTCGCCCGGGCACGGCTCGATGCGCGAGGTGACCGCCGGGCGGTGCTGACCGACCTCGCTCGTGGTCTGCGTGACCTGCTGCCCGACGACGCGCGGACGCCGCCTGCCAGCTATCGGGATGCCGCAACAGAGGCGTCGGACGCGTTCCGGACGGTCTTCGACGCCGCACTGCAGGGACGCGTCGACCGCCAAACCGGACTGGAACTGGCGTTCCGTCTGCATCGATACTGGGCGGTCACCAGCCTTGCGGAGGGGCGGTACTGGCTCACCCTGCTCCTCGAGGGCGCCGAGGAGGGCGAATGGAACGCGTTCGCGCTCTTTGCCTCCGGATACCTGGCCTACTGGGCAGGCGAGTCGGCGCTCGCTCAGACGCAGCTCGAGGAGGCGGCGCGCCGACTGCGTGGGGTCGACGACGGATTCGCGGCGCGGTCGCTGGTGTTCGCGGCCGGTCTGGCGGACGATCGCGACCGGCCGGACGAGGCCCTCGCCGACATTCGGACGGCAGTCGACCTCGCCCAGACGCTTGACGACCCGAACCTGCTGGTCACCGCGTCGATGGGGATCGCCAGCGTCCTGGCGGAGCGCGGCGACCCCGAGGCTGCCGAGTACGCGATGCGGGCACTCGAGATCTGCCGGGAACGGGCAAGCGAGGATCAGCTCAAGGCGACCCTGGCTACGACGGCCATGGTGCTCTGGCAGGTCGGGGACCTCGACCGAGCCCGAGCCGTCATCGCCGAGGCCGATCCCCTGCTCATGGCCGGCGAACCACGGATCGCGCGCGCGGTCCTCGCCGCCGCCGCGGCGGGTGTGGCGCTTCACGACGGCCGCCTCGAGCACGCTGCTCGCCTCGTGGAGATCGCCGTGCACGACGGGGAGGAACTGGGGATCGAGCGCGAGCTCCCGCTGGCTCATGCGCTGGCGTCACGCATCGCCTTGGCCCGTGGCCGTCGGGCCGACGCGGCACGGGCCGCGCTGGACGCGCTCCGGTGCGCGGAATCCCTCGACTACTCGTATCCGCTGGCGGTCTGCCTGGAGTCCGCGGCCGAGTTGGCTAGCGATGCGGACGATTCTCGGGTGATGCGCTTGGTCGCGACGAGCATTCGCGATGCGGGCGACCGTCCTGCGCCGGTGCTGCTCCGACCGAGAATCTCGCTGCCCGTCGGCGATTTGGACGTCGTGCCCTCCGTGACCGACGCGGTCTCACGTGCGCGTCACACCATCCAAGGCTTCATCCCTCACGAATCCGCGTAGCAGCCTGCGTGGTCGACTGATAACGGCGTCAGAGCCGTCCAGAGCCAGCGCGCGAAAACCGTGCCTCGAGATCGGATTGCTTGTCGAGCAACGTGAGCAGCACGTGCCGACCTCGAAGCGCCACTCGTGCAAGTCGCGGGTTGTGCAGCACCCAGCGTTCACTGCGGGAAAGGAATCGTGAGCCGGTCCCGGCGAGCAAGCGATCGATGCTCGAGGCGACCGAGCGCGCCTCGTCTACCCGATGCATGCGAAGCTCGGCACGATAGTCCTCCAAGGCCGCACGCAACAGCCTCGGGAGCAAGACGTCGCTCACGTAGTATCTCCGCAGCTCAGGCGCGTCGGGGAGCATCGCCGCTACACGTTCGAGGAACAGAGCTCGGCTCTCGCGGAACGTCGCCCGACGGGATGAACTCCCGGCGTGGACCCGGAAGACGCTGAGCGAGCGAGGGATGTAGTGGGAGGTCCACCCGGACCTGAACAAGCGGATCCAGAGTTCGTCGTCTTCATAGCCGATGAGATCCGCATCGAATCCGCCTACTTGCGCGAACGCACTGGCGCGAACGACGCTTGCCGTCGGCAACACCATCGAATCCGAGCTGATCCAATCCACAACGGATGACCTGGGGTGCTTGACCGTGTGCGCGCGGAGGAACCCGCGAACGACGTATGACCCTTCATCATCGATTTCATCGAAGTCGGCATAACAGAGACCCAAAGCAGGATCGCTCGCAAAGGGTTGGCAGAGACGTCGGATGTGCGACGGGTACCACGCGTCATCCTGGTCCAAGAAGGCGAGGAGCTCCCCGCTCGCGGCGGAAGCTGCTGCATTGCGAGCCGCCGATTGACCGGCATTCTTCTGATTGATCATCACGATCGACAGCTGTTTCGGCGCCGTGGCAAGCGCAGCTCGGGCGACCTCTTCGGAGCGGTCCGTAGAGCCGTCGTCGATCAGGATGAGCTCATGGGGAAGAACATCCTGCGCCAGTACCGAAGTGATGGCCGCCGCCAAGTGTCGCGCACCGTTGTAGATCGGGATGATCGCCGACACGGTCGGCAGCTCGGCCACAGTCTTCACGCCTGCCCCCGGCCCATCGTGGCGAGACCATCCAGAGGGTACTCCCGGGCGCGCTTGCCACCCACCTCCGGGTCGTACGGCCAGTTGACCGCTCCCGCGCGATCATCGATCTTGCGGGCGACGATCCAGCTCGTCGACGCGGTATCGAATACCGGCATGATGAGGTTGGTAGCGCGCCAGCTCGGGTCAGGGACGATCGAGACGGACGCGAAGTGGCCGGTGTCGACCGCCTCGAAGCCCAGCTCCTCATCGAACAATTGGCGAAGGCCCCACTCCGAGATGCGCCAGAAGTCATTCGGCTGAGAATGAGTGGGCCATGCCCACGGCACGATCTGGACCGCCAAGCCGCCCGGGACCAGGACGCGGGCCATCTCCCGAGCCGCGATCCAGGGCTTAGCCAAGTGCTCGAGCAGGCTCGCCGAGTAGACCAGCGCGAAACGGTCGACGCCGAGAATCTCGGACAGCCGGTGGGCGTCACCGACCACGTCGACGCCATGCCCCGGGTGGATGTCGAGTCCGACGATTTCGCGGTCCTTGAGCAGCTTGTCGTGCAATGACGGCGAATCGGCCTCGGGAAGCCTGCCGCCGATCACGAGAACGGGACCGTCCGGCGCCTGCGCGATCCACTCGCTCAGTCGGTCGGACGCTTCGGACTGAGTCCGCGATTCTGGAGAAGGGAGCCGGGTCGACGGCGCGGCAAGATGAACTCGCCGCTCGCCGTCGACAGTCTCCACCACGAGGGTCAGGTCGCGATCGGGCGGACCGGGGACATACGCCTCGAAGCCCGCCTCGACCACGTCCCGCGAATCAGGCCAGAACTCAAGGAGGTCGTCGCGGCGATGACGCGCGAGGGCGACTAGCCGACCGTCGCGCTCCAGCCATAAGCCCGCCCCGGGGTCCCCATCCACGTGGATCCAGCCCGAAAGATAGGTCCCGGATGGGTCGACCCAGTAGCGATCGATCGTGCTGTGCACAGTCGGCTCCGCGGGCGCGGCCGGAGACGCACCGAGGGCGTCAAGTGCCTGCGTTGCAGTCCGCCAACGCTCCCTGTCTTCGGGGGATGCATCTGCCGGCATCGCGACCAAGGCCTCCAGCCAACGCCGCGCGCCAGCGGCGTCCCCGAGTTGAATGGCGCGCAAGCCCATGCACAGCAGCGCGTCGCGACCCGCCGAACGGTCTTCCCCGTGCCATCGGGCGAGCCGGGGTGCGGCTTCTTCGACGATCTCCAGCAGCGGTCGTACCTGGGTCAGCCATCCCAAGTTGATCAAATCGACCGCGATGCGGGTCTGCCAACGCGCCAGCGGTGCACTCGTGGCATCGAGGAGGCGCACGGTGCCGGGCAACAGCTGCAGCGCGACGGACACAGCTGCCTCTGGGGATTGTCGTGCGAGCGCCAGTCCGAGATGCATTGCCGCCTGCAGAACGAGATCGCGCGACTCGGAACCCCGCAGGGTGTTTCGGCTGATCTTCGATTCGCCGACATCCACAGCGAGCCGCAACCAGCCGACGGCAGCTCTGGCACGCCCCGACAACAGTTCGCGCATGCCCAGCGAGAAGGCGATCGGAAGCACGACCGAGGGCGGATCATCCGGTAACGTCCCCTTCGCGCGGGCTGGGTCGTGAAGGTCGACGCCGGTTGTGCGACGCAGATCGGAACGCACCCGTCTGAGGTCCGAAGCTATGCCGTCGAATTGGCCGAGTGCCGACGCCGTACGAATGGCGCGGGTCAGCAGGCCGATCGACAGCGCGGATGGCCGACTCACACGCCTGACGCGATCGCGGCAGTACTGAAGAACGTGCTCGGTCACGTCAGGCCGGTATGCAGGATCGGGAGGTGGCGTGCCATCGAGTCTGGCGAGAATGCGGTGCGAGAGCCCGTTCCGCGTCGCTCTGACGGATGAGAATCCCGCCCTCTTGAGGAGCTCCGTCAACCCGCGCTTGCTAGCGAGGAAGACGTGCAATCCGGGGCTGAGGACATCGACGATGTGCCCAGGATCCGTGTCACGATGAACGACCGCCGCATCCGGAGTTGTCAGCAACAGAGTGCCGTCGGGTGTCATGCGACGGGCGATCTCCTGGAGGAGCCCGAGTGGATCGGTGACATGCTCCAGGACCTCGGTCGAGAGGACCAAAGGATACGGACGTCCTGTGTCGGTCTCGGAGCCGAGCGGCTCGTTGCGGATGTCGAGGTGGAGCTCGGTCGCGCCCCGACGGGCTGCAGTCTTCGAGGGCTCGATCCCCGTCACCGACCAGCCGTATCGCCATCGCGCGTAGTCCATCGCAAAACCGAACCCGCATCCCACATCAAGGAGCCGCGCGCCCGGTGCCTGCGCCAACACCTCGATCAGTTCGGCGAGCGTGCCGACCCCGCCCATGACCTCGACGTAATCGTCAACCGATGCATCGTCGGTCGTGAACGGCCTCGGTTCGGCCACCAGGTCGAGAGAATCACAGGATGGGCAGGTCGCAGCATCCTGCCATCCGGCCTCGGCCACCTCGAACCGGAGGAGGACTGAAGCTTGGCCCGCGAATCCACACACTCGGCACCGCAACCAACGCGTGCTCGAGTCGTCGACCCATTCGTAGGCGCTCACTGAATCCTCCGCCGCCGGCTGAGTGCGACGTCCCCTTGCACCCTAGCGGATGGGTCGCGCCACGACTGAGTGCGCCGACTACCGCACGTGGCCGACCGACTCCATCTGGCGCAGTTCGCGCTTCATCTCGGACAACTCATCGCGCAGCCGTGCCGCCAACTCGAACTTGAGCTCGCCGGCGGCCTGCAGCATCTGCTCGTTGAGGTCGGCGATGATCGACTCGAGCTCGTTGGCCCCCGCTGCTCCCACGCCTTCGCGGCGCAGGTTCGGTGTCGGTGCGCGCTTCTTGCCGTCGCGTCCCGACAGCAGAGCCGCCGTGTCGGCGCCTTCGCGCGCCAGAACGTCGGTGATGTCGGCGATGCGCTTGCGCAGCGGCTGCGGGTCGATGCCCCGCTCGGTGTTATAGGCGATCTGCTTCTCGCGTCGGCGATCCGTCTCATCGATTGCCTGCTTCATCGAGTCGGTGAGGTTGTCCGCATACATGTGCACCTCGCCCGACACATTCCGTGCCGCGCGACCGATGGTCTGCACGAGCGAGGTGGAGCTGCGCAGGAAGCCCTCTTTGTCGGCATCCAGGATCGCGACCAGCGACACCTCGGGCAAGTCGAGACCCTCGCGCAGCAGGTTGATGCCCACCAGCACGTCGTAGACGCCCTGCCGGAGCTCGGTGAGCAGTTCGACGCGCCGCAGGGTGTCGACATCGGAGTGCAGGTACCTGACGCGCACGCCGTGCTCGCCCAGGAAGTCGGTGAGCTCTTCGGCCATCTTCTTGGTCAGCGTCGTCACCAGCACGCGCTCGTTGCGCTCGGCGCGCACCCGGATCTCTTCGAGCAGGTCGTCGATCTGGCCCTTGCTCGGCTTGACGATGATCTGCGGATCGACCAGGCCGGTCGGACGGATGATCTGCTCGACCACCCCGTCGGCGATCCCCAGCTCGTACCGGCCCGGGGTGGCCGAGAGGTAGATCTTCTGCCCCACCCGGCTCAGGAATTCCTCCCAGCGCAGCGGCCGGTTGTCGAGCGCGCTCGGCAGGCGGAACCCATGCTCGACCAGCGTGCGCTTGCGGCTCGCATCGCCCTCGTACATGGCGCCGATCTGCGGCACGGTGACGTGCGACTCGTCGATGACGACCAGGAAGTCATCGGGGAAGTAATCGAGCAGGGTGTTCGGTGCCTCGCCGGGCGCCCGCCCGTCGATGTGCCGCGAATAGTTCTCGATGCCGTTGCAGAAGCCGATCTGCTCCATCATCTCGAGGTCGAAAGTGGTGCGCATGCGCAGTCGTTGCGCCTCGAGCAGTTTGCCCTGACGCTCGAACTCCGCCAGCCGTTCGGCGAGCTCGGCGCGGATGCTGACGATCGCGCGCTGCATGGCCTCGGTGCTGGCGGCGTAATGGGTCGCCGGGAAGACGGCGACCGAATCCATCTTCTTGATCACATCGCCGGTCAGCGGATGCAGGCTGTAGAGCGCCTCGATCTCGTCGCCGAACATCTCGATGCGGATCGCGTGCTCCTCGTAGACCGGGATGATCTCGATCGTGTCGCCACGCACCCGGAACTTGCCACGCGAGAAGTCGACGTCGTTGCGCTCGTACTGCATGTTGATGAAGCGCCGGACGAGCTTGTCGCGCGAGATGTGCTCGCCCACCTGGAGCGCTGTCATCGCCCCCAGGTACTCCTCGGCGGCACCCAGGCCGTAGATGCACGACACCGTCGACACCACGACCGTGTCACGCCTGCTCAGCAACGAGTTCGTCGTCGAGTGGCGCAGGCGCTCGACTTCGGCGTTGACCGAGGAGTCCTTCTCGATGAAGGTGTCGGTCTGCGGCACATAGGCCTCTGGCTGGTAGTAGTCGTAGTAGCTGACGAAGTACTCGACCGCGTTGTTCGGCATCAACTCACGGAACTCGTTGGCGAGCTGCGCGGCGAGGGTCTTGTTGTGCGAGAGCACGAGAGTCGGGCGCTGGACCTGCTCGATGAGCCAGGCGGTGGTCGCCGACTTGCCGGTGCCCGTAGCACCGAGCAGCACGACATCGGTCTCACCGGCGTTGATGCGGTGCGCGAGTTCCGCGATGGCGGCCGGCTGGTCGCCGCTCGGCATGTACTCGCTGACGACCTCGAAGGGTCTCACCGATCGCGTGGGCTGCATGAAGCCAGCCTAGGTCGCGCCTCCGACACGCGCTGAGAGCTTCTCCCAGAGCGCATCGGCCTGCTCGAGGGTCTGCTCGAGGGTGCCGTTGGAATCGATCACGACGTCGGCGATCGCCAGACGCTCGGTGTTCGTCGCCTGGGAGTTGAGGCGGTGCATGGCTTCGTCGCGTGTCATCCCGCGCAGCTCGACCATGCGGTTCAACCGGGTCTCGGTGCTCGCGTTCACCACCACGATCAGGTCGAACTCGTCCGTGCGGCCGGCTTCGACGAGAAGCGGAACGTCGTACACCACGATCGCGTCCGGGTTGGCGGCGGCCGCGGCGGCGAACAACTCCTTCGACCGGCTGCCGACGGCCGGATGCGTGATCGCGTTCAGCGCCGCGCGCTTCTCGGGCGACTCGAAGATCAGTGCACCGAGGGCGGCCCGGTCGAGGCTCCCGTCGGAGGCGATGATCTCGTCGCCGAACTCCTCGGCGATCCGCGCGAGGGCCGGGCTGCCGGGTTCGACCACCTCGCGCGCGATCCTGTCGGCGTCGACGACCACGGCCCCGTGCTCGGCGAGACGGGCGGCCACTACCGACTTCCCGGACGCGATCCCACCGGTGAGGCCGATCAGCTGCATCCGACGAGCGTACCCTCGCTGCTAGCCTCTGCTCATGTTCGAGGTCCTCACCGGTGCGGGGCTGGCGGCCGCCGCCGGACTGAACGCCTACATCCCCTTGCTGGCGATCGGGCTGCTGAGCAGGTTCACCGACCTGGTTTCGCTGCCGCCCGGCTGGGCGTGGCTCGAGAACGGGTGGGTGCAGATCATCCTGGGCGTCCTCCTGGTGATCGAGATCGTCGCCGACAAGGTGCCGGCGGTCGACTCGGTCAACGACTGGATCCAGACCATCGTTCGCCCGGCCGCCGGAGGCATCGTCTTCGGATCCGGCACCGCCGCGCAGACGGCCACCGTCACCGACCCGGCGAAGTTCTTCACCAGCAACGCCTGGGTGCCCATCGTCATCGGGATCCTGCTGGCTCTGACGGTGCACATCGGCAAGACTGTGGTGCGCCCGGGTGCGAACCTGGCGACCGCCGGATTCGCCGCCCCCGTGCTGAGCACCGTCGAAGACGTCTTCAGCGCGGTCATGTCGGTCGTCGCGCTGTTGCTGCCCGTGCTGGTCATCGTCGGGCTGGCGGGCCTGGTCGCGGGCGCTGTCGGACTGACTCGCCGCATGCGGAGGCGGCGCGCCGAGGCGCCGCCTGTGCCGCCCGTACCCACGGCAGAGCGCAGCACAGGCTGAGCTGGGCATAACACGAAGGCCGGGCGCTTGCGCGCCCGGCCTTGTGCTTGCTGAGATCGTTGCGAACGACTAGCTGTTCGAGCTGAGCTTCTCGCGCAGTGCCGTGAGCGCCTCATCGTCGGCGAGGGTGCCGGCGCTGGCCGACTCGCTCGAGAACGAGTTGCTGCTCGACGCCGACGACGAGGCGGGCGCCAGGTCGTCGTCCCCTGCAGCCTCTGCGGCGAGGATCTGCTTCTTGTGGGCCTCCCATCGGACCTGGGCAGCCGCGTACTCCTGCTCCCATGCCTCGCGCTGGGTGTCGAAGCCCTCGAGCCACTCGCCGCTGGTCGCGTCGAATCCCTCGGGGAACTTGTAGTTGCCCTGCTCGTCGTACTCGGTGACCATGCCGTAGAGCGCGGCCAGGCCGGAGTCGAACTCGGTGTTGTTCGGGTCGATGCCCTCGTTCGCCTGCTTCAGCGAGAGCGAGATGCGACGGCGCTCGAGGTCGATGTCGATGACCTTGACGAAGACCTCGTCGCCGACCGAGACGACCTGCTCGGCGAGCTCGACGTGCTTGCCGCTGAGCTCCGAGATGTGCACGAGGCCCTCGATGCCCTCCGCCACGCGGACGAACGCACCGAATGGCACCAGCTTGGTGACCTTTCCGGGCGCGATCTGGCCGATGGCGTGAGTGCGGGCGAAGACCTGCCACGGGTCCTCCTGGGTCGCCTTGAGCGAGAGCGACACGCGCTCGCGCTCGAGGTCGACCTCGAGGATCTCGACGGTGACCTCCTGGCCCACCTCGACGACCTCGCTGGCGTGCTCGATGTGCTTCCACGACAGCTCGGAGACGTGGACGAGGCCGTCGACGCCGCCCAGGTCGACGAAGGCGCCGAAGTTGACGATCGAGGACACGACGCCCTTGCGGACCTGGCCCTTCTGGAGGTTGTTGAGGAAGGTGCTGCGCGACTCGCTCTGCGTCTGCTCGAGCAGCGCACGGCGGCTCAGCACGACGTTGTTGCGGTTCTTGTCGAGTTCGAGGATCTTGGCCTCGATCTCCTGGCCGAGGTACGGCGTGAGGTCGCGCACGCGGCGCAGCTCGATGAGCGAGGCCGGCAGGAAGCCGCGGAGGCCGATGTCGACGATCAGGCCGCCCTTGACGACCTCGATGACGGAGCCGGTGACCACGCCGTCGGAATCCTTGATCTTCTCGACGTCGCCCCAGGCGCGCTCGTACTGGGCGCGCTTCTTGGACAGGATGAGCCGACCCTCCTTGTCCTCCTTCTGGAGAACGAGGGCTTCGACCATGTCGCCGACGTTGACCACCTCGGACGGGTCGACGTCGTGCTTGATCGAGAGTTCGCGGGAGGGGATGACACCCTCCGTCTTGTAACCGACGTCGAGGAGGACCTCGTCGCGATCGATCTTGACGACGGTGCCTTCGATGAGGTCTCCGTCATTGAAGAACTTGAGGGTCTTCTCGACGGCGGCGAGAAAGTCCTCAGCAGATCCGATGTCATTGATCGCGACCTGCTTGGCGACCGAAGCGGTCGTTGTGGTTGTCATGTAGTAGTTGCTCCGATAAATCCTGCGACCGGGATGGCGCACAGGGGTGAAGGCCACGGACGTGGTGAAGGGTGGTGATGTATCGCCCGAGGCAGGCGGATATGGATGTCGCCAAAGCGACGTTCTAGCTTAGCGGGCGCTGCAACCGGCCCGCCAGTCAGTCGGGTTACTTCTTGACCTGCCGCAGCACCGTTTCGACCCGCAGAACGTTGACGGCCTTGGCGAGACCGGCCTGGTCGGCGGTCCCCTGCGACATGGGCTCCGACAGGTAGTAACCCAACTCGCCCTTGTCGTCGGTGGCGGCACCCGAGAAGTTGTAGTACCAGCGTGCCGATGCCGTGGTCGACGGTTTCGCCGTCGGAGTTGCGGTCGCACCCGGCGTCGGGGTCGGGGCGGGTGTGTCGTAGTCGAACCGGACCGTCCACGGCTTCACCGAGACCGTCTTCCTGATCGACGCGATGATGGCTTTGGCGTCGGAGTCGCTGATCCCGATGTACAGCAGAGTCCGATGCGTCTCGACGAACGCGACCCCGCCATCGGGCGTCGTCGGCGCGACGCTCGAGTAGTAGCACGTCGGTGTCGGAGAACCGGGGATGTCGAAGATCTTCGGCACGTCTCCGGCGTTGAAGGTGGTCGCGGTCGTCCCGGAGTCGTCGGACAACAGCACCTTGGAGATGACGCCGGCGCAGTTGTCGACCGTCGGACGGGCCGGCGCTTGGGTGCAGCCGCTGAGCGCGATGGCGGCGACGACGACGACGGACACCGCGGCGCTGGCGCGGAACAGGGAACGGGGCACGGGGTCGACTCCTACGAGGATCGGTCTCGGGACAGCCTAACCAGCCCGCCTGGAAACCACGGTCACGCCGCTCTCCTGACCGCGACGATCTGCCGGAGCGCCTCCTCCAGATCGGGATACCGGAAGCGATATCCGGCGTCGAGCAGCCGTTCCGGAAGCACCCACCGGCTCTTGAGGACCAACTCGGTCTCGGTCCGGATCGCCGCGGATCCGAGCTCCAGGGCCCAGCGGGGCAACGGAAGGCCGAACGGCACCCCGAGCACGCGCCGGATCGTACGCATCAGTGTCGCGTCGTCGGTGGGGTTCGGGCTGGTGATGTTCACGACACCGGCGATCTCGGAGCGCTCGGCCAGAAAGCGCAGCGAGCCGACCACGTCATCCAGGTGCACCCAGCTGAAGTGCTGCCGCCCCCAGCGGGCTCCGAAGGCGTGGTAGGTGCCGGCCCGGCGTCGCGCGACGGATGCCGGCCACCTGCCGTCGAGGTGCGCTCCGCCCATCCCGATCCTGGCCAGACGCAGCAGGGGGATCAGCGCACTGCCGTCGCCGAGCACGATGGCTGTGCGCAAGGCAACACGACGCGTGGCGGGGAGGTCGGCCTCGAAGAACGCCTCCTCCCAGGCGCGCGCGACGCCGACCGAGAAGCCTTCGCCGAGTTCGCCGCTGCTCTCGGTCATCGGGTGATCCTCGGCGTGCCGGTAGATCGTGGCCGTGGAGGCGTTGAGCCACACGAGAGGCGGTGCGGTCGTCCGTTGCACCGCGTCGGCCAGTGCCCGCGTGGTTGCCACCCGCGACCGGAGGATCTCGGCGCGATTCTCCGGCCCGTAGCGGCAGTCGACGCTCTTGCCTGCCAGATTGACGAGAACCTCTGCGCCGTCGACGACGCGCGCCAAGCCTGCCGGATCATCCCACTGGGCGTCCGCACCGCTTCTGCCGATCGTGCGCACCTCGGCGCCACCGCCGGCATACGCAGCCCGGATGGCGCGCCCCATGAACCCGGAGGCCCCCGCGATCACGACCTTCACGCGGTCTCGATGCGGTAGTCGAAATGCCCCGAGTACTCGTAGATGCGGCCGATCAGGGCGGATTCCAGCGTCAACGCGACGTGCTGGCGCCCCACGGCCTCGTCGAACCGTTCGACCAGCCGCAGGCGAGGAGCGAACGGGATGGGCACGATCCCCCAGCGCGCCGACCTTGACACGAGGAGCAGGGCACCGTCGAGCACGGAGGCCGACAACTCCGACCGGAGTCTGCCGCCGTCTCCCAGTCGATCGACGAGACGTCCGCGCTCGATCGAGACCCTGTCCACCATCGATCGATCCCCCGCCGCGAAGTGGAAGGTGCGGATCGCTCGCAACGCGTCGCCATCCGGCCGGTTCTCGATCGTGAAGGGCACGCCATGCTCCCAGACCGGGAACAGGATGCGGCGACCCTCGAGAACGCGCAACACCGGCCACAGCCAGCGCCGTGACGTGCCGACGCGGTCGAAGGTCCCCGCGCCGCGCCCGACTCGCCCGGCCGGGATCGCCGAGAAGTAGGCGAGCAGGCGCGGATGGAGTCGGGCGAAGTCCTCCCCCAGAGCCGCACGCCACGGCGAATCGGGCGAGGCGACCTCCTGCACTAGCCGAGCAGACTGGACCGGAGCGTGTCGAGTCCGACGCCGCCCAGGTCGAGCGCGCGCTTGTGGAACGCCTTGATGTCGAAGGCGGCGCCTTCGCGCTTCTTGACCTCGTCGCGCAGCTGCTCCCAGATCCGCTGGCCCACCTTGTACGAGGGAGCCTGACCCGGCCAGCCCAGGTAGCGATTGACCTCGAAGCGGATGAACGAGTCGTTCATGTTGACGTTGGCCCGCATGAACTCGAGGGCGTCGTCCGCCGTCCAGGTGCCGGTCCCCGAGAGGTTGGGCTTGCCGAGGTGGACGCCGATGTCGAGCACCACGCGGGCCGCGCGCATCCGCTGACCGTCGAGCATGCCGAGTCGGTCGGCGGGGTTGCGCAGGTAGCCGAGCTCGTCCATCAGTCGTTCGGCGTACAGGGCCCAGCCCTCGGCGTGACCGCTCGTGCCCGCCAGGGCACGACGCCAGGTATTGAGCAGCGCCCGGTTGTAGACCGCCTGGCCGAGCTGGAGGTGATGGCCGGGAACACCCTCGTGATACACCGTCGTCGTCTCGCGCCAGGTGTCGAACTCGGTCACCCCCTCCGGAACGCTCCACCACATCCGGCCCGGGCGGCTGAAGTCGTCGTTGGGCGAGGTGTAGTAGATGCCGCCGTCGTGCGTGGGGGCGATCATGCACTCGATGGTCTTGACCTCGTCGGGGATGTCGAAGTGCGTGCCCGACAGCTCGGAGACGGCCTGATCGGCCAACTGCTGCATCCACCTCTGCAACTCGTCGGTGCCGTGCAGCTTGTTCGACTCGTCGGCTTCGAGGAAGGCGATCGCCTCGTCGACCGAGGCGCCGGGCTTGATCTGCCCGGCGATCTGGGTCTGTTCCTCGACCATCCGAGCGAGTTCCTCGATGCCCCACTCGTAGGTCTCGTCAAGGTCGATCTCGGCGCCCAGGAAGCGGCGAGAGTGCAGGGCATACAGCTCTCGGCCGACGCCGTCCTGCTCGCTGGCCTTCGGGGCGAGTTCGAGCTCGAGGAATTCGGCCAGCTTCGCGTACGCCGCCGCCGACGCCTCGGCGCCCTTGCGGAGCTCGGCCTTGAGCGAGTCGGGCAGTGCGCCCCCGCCCTCGAGGGCAGCAGATCCGGTGAAGTCGAAGAAGAAGCCGAGCGGGTCGGCGTGGCGACGGACTCCGGTCGCGGTCTCGATGACCTGGCGGCGCGCGGGCACCACACCATCCGAGATGCCCAGTCGGAGCGTCTCGATGTACCCGTCGACGGCGCCCGGCAGGTTGCCGAGCTTCTCGGCGATCGTCGCCCAGTCGGCCTCGGTCGCGGTCGGCATGAGGTCGAAGGTGTCACGGATGCCCTGGGCCGGCGACGCGATCACGTTCACGTCGCGCTCGTGTAGCTTCGCCGCGTGGTACTCCGCGCTCAGCCGCAACTCGGCGAGCAGATCCGTCTTGGTGACCTCGTCGACGGAGTCGACCGGCGTTGCCGCCTCGAGTTCGGCGATGACGGCGTTGCCTGCCGCCAGCTGCGCATCCTGCCCCGCGGGCGAATAGTCGGCGTATTCACCGAGGCGACCCGGGATGCCGACCCAGACGGCGACATCCGGATCGAGGTCGGCCAGGGTGGTCACCCATTTCTCGGCGATCGCGTCGATCGGGGTGGGCTGACGGGGGGACGAAGACGTGGCGTCGCTCATCTCTCCAGCCTAACCACGGGCAGTTGCGCCCGACAGTGAACGCACGCGGTGCGCCTGTCGATCGGCTCGCGAACCTCGACTACTGCGTGTCGAGGTCGGTCGCCAGCAACGCGGCGAGTTCGTCGAGCGCGGCGTCCGCCCCCTCGGCATCCGACGACAGCGTCACCTGTTCGCCATGGCCGACCCCGAGGGACAGGACGCCCAGGATGCTCGCGGCGTTCACACTCTTGCCGGCAGCCGAGGTGATCGTCACCGCGACCCCGGTCTTGGCGGCCGCCTGGCTGAACAGCGAGGCGGGTCGCGCGTGCAGGCCGACGCTCGAGGCGACGGTGACGGTGCGCTCAGTCATGGTGAGTACCTCCTGGGTGTCGACCCTACGTGGGCTAGTGCGCGGCCGCATCCCAGTTCGGTCCTGACCCGAGTTGCACATCCAGAGGCACGCTCAACTCGGCGGCGCCGGCCATGCGCGAGCGCACGATCTCGGTCAGCTCGTCGAGCTCGCCGGTCGCCACCTCGAGCACCAACTCGTCGTGCACCTGCAGCAGCATGCGCGAGCCCAACTGACGGGAACGGATGTCGGCATCGATGCCCAGCATTGCGCGCTTGATGATGTCGGCGGCCGAACCCTGGATCGGCGAGTTGAGCGCTTGGCGCTCGGCGTTCTCGCGCAGCACGCGGTTGGTCGAGGTGAGGTCGGAGAACGGCCGGCGGCGTCCGAAGATCGTGGTGGTGTAGCCGTCTGACCGCGCCTGCTCGACCACGCCGCGCAGATAATCGCGCACCGCGCCGAACCGTGCGAAGTAGTCGGCCATCAGCTCGCGAGCCTCGGACACCTCGATGCGCAGCTGCTTCGAGAGGCCGAACGCCGAGAGACCGTAGGCGAGGCCGTACGACATCGCCTTCACCTTCGTGCGCATGATCGGCGTGACCTCCGCCGGATCGACCTTGAAGATGCGCGCACCGACGAAGCGGTGGAGGTCTTCGCCCGAGTGGAATGCCTCGATCAGCCCGGCGTCTTCGCTCAGGTGCGCCATGATCCGCATCTCGATCTGCGAGTAGTCGGCGGTCAGCAGGGTCTCGAACTCGGCCCCGGGACGGAACGCGGAACGCACCTCACGGCCGACCTCCGTCTTGATCGGGATGTTCTGGAGGTTCGGGTCGTTCGACGAGATGCGCCCGGTCGCCGAACCGGTCTGCTCGTAGGTGGTGTGCACGCGACCGTCGGGCCCCACACCCTTTTCGAGGGTCTCGACGATCTGCCGGATCTTGGTCGCATCGCGGTGCTGCAGCAGCAGCTCGAGGAAGGGATGCGGATGCTGCTCCTGAAGATCGGCCAGGCTCGCAGCATCCGTCGAGAAGCCCGTCTTGTTCTGGCGGGTCTTGGGCATGCCCAGTTGGTCGAACAGCACCTCTTGCAGCTGCTTCGGGGAGCCGAGGTTGACCTCGCGGCCGATCTCGGCATAGGCCTTCTGAGCGATCTCGGCCGCCTGAGTGCCCAGCCGCGAGTTCAGTTCGCTGAGGACGCCGGCGTCGACCGTGACTCCCTGGATCTCCATGCGCGCGAGCACCGGGATGAGCGGCGCTTCGATGTCGCGGGACACCCCGAGCGACCCCGGGTCGAGCCGCGTCATGAGCTCATCTGCCAACCGCAGGAGGTACCAGGCCTCCGTCGCCGGGCTGAGCGCCTCGGTCTCGGGAACCAACTGGCTCGGGTCGGGCTCGGGCAGCGTCTCGCCCAGGTAGTAATAGGTCAGCCCGCCGAGCGTGTCGGCCTTGTTGCCCGGCCGCAGGAGCCACGCGCCGAGGGCGGTGTCGAAGGCGATCCCGTTGAGCTCGAGGCCGGTTCCCGCCAGCGACTTCAGTTGACGCTTGGCGTCGTGCAGATACTTGGGCGAGTCGGAGGCGAGCCAGCGCTCCAACGCGGCGTAGTCGGGGCGGCCGGGCGCCCACGGCACCCAGGCGCTCTCGGTCAGGCTCGCGATTCCGAACCCCTCGACGCGGCCGTTGAGCGTGACGACGCGGAGTCCCAAAGCGGCGGTGTGCTTCGCGGATGCGGCATCCAGCCACTTCTCCAGCTCCTCGTCGACCAGGGTACGGACGGCGGGGATGGCGGCTGCCGGCAGCTTGTCGTCGGCGACGGCCACCAGGTCGTCGGCCGTCCCCTCGAGCTTGATCACCCGGTCGAGCAGGGTGCGGAACTGCAGCCGCTCGAAAACCGCCCGCACCGACGCCGCATCGATCGGATTGCGGGCCAGGTCGGCGGGCGTGATGGGGAGGTCGACGTCGCGGATCAGCCGGTTGAGCTTGCGGTTGCGAATCACCCGGTCTTGCTGTTCGCGCAGGTTGTTGCCCACCACGCCGGTGATCTCGTCGGCGTGCGCGAGCAGCTCGGCCGCGGTTCCGTACTGCTGGATCCACTTCACCGCTGTCTTCTCGCCGACCTTGTCGACGCCGGGCAGGTTGTCGCTGGTCTCGCCGACCAGGGCGGCGATCTCGGGATACTGCGCGGGCTCGATCCCGTACCGCTCACGCACGGCATCCGGGTCGTAGACCTTCAGCTCGGACACCCCGCGCGCGTTCGGGTACAGCAGCGTCACGTCGTCGTCAACGAGTTGGATCGTGTCGCGGTCGCCCGAGACCACCAGCACCCGGTACCCCTGCTCTTTGCCCTGCAACGACAGGGTGGCCAGGATGTCGTCGGCCTCGTAGTCCTCCTTGGTGATGGTGACGATGTTCATTGCCTTCAGGGCCTCTTCGAGGAGCGGGACCTGGCCTTTGAACTCGGGCGGCGTCTCGCCGCGGGTGCCCTTGTAGTCCTCGTACTCGCGGTTGCGGAACGAGAAGCGCGAGATGTCGAACGCGACCCCGAGGTGGGTCGGCTTCTCTTTCTGCAGGAGCAGGATGAGCATCGACAGGAACCCGTGGATGGCGTTCGTGTGCTGGCCGTCACGCGTCACGAAGCTGTCGACGGGCAGCGCGTAGAACGCCCGGAACGCGAGCGAGTGGCCGTCGATGAGCAGGAGCGTAGGCTTTTCGGAGTCCGGCACGGCCTCAGCCTATCCGCCGGTTCCGACACCCCTGTGGAGACCCAGCGTGACGAAACTGCCCCCGGATCTCGACCCATCGCTGGTCGCTCGGATCACCGACACCGGAGGCGGCGGACTCGCCACGAAGATGGGCATCGAGTTCCTGGAGTTGTCTGCCGAGCTCTCGACCGCCCGGATGCCGGTGCTCGGCAACACGCAGGTGGTCGGCATCCTCCACGGCGGCGCTCACGTCGTGCTCGGCGAGTCGCTCGGATCGATCTCGTCGGCCATCCACGGCGGTCCGACCAAGTACGCGGTCGGCATCGAGATCAATGCGACGCACAGCCGCTCGATCAGCGAGGGCTGGGTGCTGGGAACCTGCACCGCGCTCGTCCTCGGGCGCACGCTCTGCACGCACGAGATCGTCATGACCGACGAGGAGGGCCGGCGACTCTCGACCGTACGGATGACCAACTACCTGCGGGACATCGAATCCCTGTAGCGGGTTACTTCTTCGCGGCCAGCTGGTCGATGATCGCCTGGGCGACGTCGTGCATGGTGAGCCGGCGATCCATGGATGCCTTCTGAATCCAGCGGAACGCCTCCGGCTCGCTGAGGCCCATCTTCTCGTTGAGCAGTCCCTTGGCGCGGTCGACGAGCTTGCGGGTCTCGAAGCGCTCGACCATGTCGGCGACCTCGGCCTCGAGCGTGACGATCTGCTGGTAGCGGCTCAGTGCGATTTCGATCGCGGGCAGCAGGTCGTTCGGGGTGAACGGCTTGACGACATAGGCGAGAGCGCCGGCCTCGCTCGCCCGCTCCACAAGCTCCTTCTGGCTGAAGGCTGTCAACAGCACGACCGGGGCGATGTGGTTCTTGGCGAGCTTCTCGGCGGCCGAGATGCCGTCGAGCTGGGGCATCTTGACATCCATGATCACGAGGTCGGGACGCAGTTCCGTGGCCAGCGCGACGGCCGTTTCGCCATCTCCGGCCTCGCCGACGACATCGAAACCGTTGTCGCGCAGGATCTCGACGATGTCGAGACGGATCAGCGACTCATCCTCGGCGACGACGACACGTCGCGGGGCGGGCGGGGTCTCCTGCACGTCACTCACAGTGGGAGCCTACGGTATCGTTCCAGGTGCTGCGCCCCCGGGGGCGAGAGCGCCGGATTGGCGGAATGGCAGACGCGGGGCACTCAAAATGCTCTGTCCGTAAGGGCGTGTGGGTTCAAGTCCCACATCCGGCACCGAAGGTCGCGAGGCGGCTAGCCCGCGGTCGCGGGGATCGCGGTGAACGCCCCGGTGTCGTTCGTCACCGTGACGTTGACGATCCCGGTCGAACCGTCGGCCAGCGTCATGGTGCAACTAAACGTGCTGGCCGCGGCCGGGAGCGCGGTCGACGGGCACGCAGCCGCGGTTGCGGTCTGACCGAAGTTCTTCTGGGCGTCCGTGATGAGCTGTTTCTCCACGGTGCTGTGGAACGCGACCGTGTGGGCGACCGTCTGGTTGATCTGGTCGACCTCCGCGGCGCTGGGCACCCCGAGCAGCAGCGGAACGAGCGGGAGAGCCGCGAGAACCGTCGCCGCGCCGGACAGGAGCACTCCCAGCAGCGACACCGCGAGACCCTCGCCCGTGACGCGCGCCCGGCGGAACGCCGGCACCGCGCAGATCAGGCCGATGACGCCCGGGATGAGCGGGATGATGGTCGAGTAGCTGAGGGCCAGCGACCCGAGATATGCGGCGACGGCGATGAGGCCGATGATGATCACCACCGTGCCCGTGCGGTTCTTGCCCGAGGACACCTGCATCGACGCGTCAGCCCAGGTGTTCTCGAAGCTCGAACTGAAGGGACTCTCGCCCTGATCGGCCAAATCGAAGGCGCCCGCCCCGATGGCGAGCTGCTGTCCGGTCGCGTCGTTCGACCAGACGGATTCGGCGGTCGGCGCGGCGGTGAGGTGTTCTGTCCAGGCGCCACCGCTCCACCACCGGTATGCCCGAGAATCCGTCGGATCCGGGTACCACCCGGCTTGCGGCGTGATGATGTCGGTCATGCGTCCCTCCGGGGCGTTCGTGCGCTCTGCACACCTCGATCCTTGTCGGAATGGGCGGCAGCGGCGACCCCGCATGCGGGGCTCCCCCGGACGGGGGAAGCCGCTACGCTTGCGCTCACAACATCAGGAGGCCGCTATGGCAATAGGCTCCGGCACCCGAGACGACCCGTGGCAATTGCTGACGCCGCCCGGGTCGTCCAGCTACACGATGTACCGCGATCGAGATTCCGATCCGCCCTCGCTCGTCTGCCAGGTCGGGTCGACCAAGCTGCTGTACAACGACCGAGCGATCGACGACCTGCGGTTCTGGTTGCAGGAGAAGGCGGACTGGGTCCCCCTCGGGGCAGCCGACGAGGGCAAAGAGGCTGCCGAGGGCACCGTCGAGTGGTTCGGACGGTGGGACAGCAACCCGATCGGCGGCTGGTACGGGCTCCGCAAGGGCTATCGCGGCCGGTTCGGCATGTACATGCCACCGCTGCTCGAGGCGCTGGGATTCGCCG
>Ga0209148_1000495_pt1 | contig 40335 bp, 36 predicted proteins | sample AraplaCol_mMF_r2_2_FD_184288 | JGI IMG/M metagenome (GOLD analysis project Ga0209148, IMG submission 184288) | Arabidopsis root microbial communities from North Carolina, USA - plate scrape CL_Col_mMF_r2 (SPAdes) (version 2) | ecosystem: Host-associated > Plants > Roots > Endosphere | place... | reverse complement strand
CCGGCATTTATTCGGAAGGGAGTACGGCCGGCGAAGCCAGCAACAACATCACCGTGCGCGGCCTGCCGGTGACGGGCGGCTACCGCTTCGCGCCGCAACTCGTGGACGGGCTGCCCGCGTACGAGGAACCGGAAGCGCCGTTCATGAACAACGACGTGTTCATCCGCGACGACCTGATGACCGAGAGCGTGGAAGCGGTCAAGGGCGGCCCCGGCGGCATCCTGTATTCGAACGGCCTGGGCGCCACCATCAACCACGTCACCCGCACCGGCGGCGATACGCTGGCCGGCGGCTACAAGGTCGAGTATGCGGACTATGGCTTCCTGCGCCACGACGTCTTCGTCTCGGGCCCGCTGGGGACCAATCTGCGCGGCGCGATCGGCGGCTTCTACCGGCGCAGCGACGGCATCCGCGATACCGGCTACACGGCCGACCGCGGCGGCCAGGTGCGCGGCAACCTGGTCTTCACGAGTACCGACCGCCGCACGACGGCGCGCGTCGACGCGCTGCTGATCAACGACCGCACGGCGTTCTACCAGAACCTGCCGATCTCGGTGCCGCGCTTCAGCAATTCCGGCACGCCCGCGAATCCGACCGCGATCCAGCAGGACACGATCCAGCCGCTCGGTATCGACTTCGCCCACGGCACCACGGCCTCGCCGTACAACCGCTACTTCAACATGATCGGCGAGTACGGTACGCGCACCGTCGACCAGGCCGACGGCATCCATCCGGATTTCCGCATGTTGACGCTGAGCGGCTCGCATGAACTGGAGAACGGCCTGAAGCTGTCGGCCGGACTGCGCTACACCACCGGCACCAACGGCTTCAACGCCGTCTTCACCGGCAACGACACGGCGACGGCGGCCAACTTCCTGAATGCCCGCTACCAGAACGACGTGATCTCGCCGGCGCATGGCGCGGCCCTCGGCTGCAATCTCGGGAACGCCAAGCTGATCGGATTCTTCAACGTCCCGGCCAACAACGCCTGCGCCGCGTTCGCGAACATCAGCCGCGAGGACTTCATCAACAAATACGCGAAGGCCACCGGCGTCGCGGCCAGGTACGTCAACGACGGCAAGCCCGTGCCGGCGTCGGCCTACCTGAACTTCATGATTCCGTTCGTCGCCGACGTCGATGCGTCCAGTACCGTGCTGGACCTGAAGGCGCAGAAATCGTTTACGCTCCAGGGCTCGCACGACCTGACCTTCGGCGTCTACAAGAGCCGCTACAGCTATGCGCCCAACTTCCAGCAGGCGCTGCTCGTGAGCGACGTGGCCAGCCAGTCGCGCCTCGTCGACCTCGTCGCCGTGGACGCGAACGGCAACCAGGTGGGCCCGAGCCTGACCAAGGGCGGCGCGATCCTCCCGGGCTGGGGCGGTTTCGTGAGCCGGATCCACGGCGACGGCAACGCCGCCTACCTGCTCGACCACTGGGAAACAATGGGCAACAAGCTGAAGCTGGACATCGGCGTGCGCTGGCAGGACCTGAAGGCGGACGTCGTGCGGCGCGACCGCAACGTCATCACCGACCTCACGCCGGCCGGCGTCGCCGTCGGTTCCACGCAGGATACGACGGCCGACAACGAGATCAGCTTCCCGGGCGATCCGCACACGCTGAAGCAGACCTACCATGGCCTCGGCTGGTCGATCGGCGGCAACTACAGCTTCAGCAAGCCGCTGGCCGCGTACGCGCTGGCGTCGTACTCGTTCCGCCTGCCCAGCCTGCAGGACCTGAACGACTTCAGCACCGCCGGGAGCATCGTCGTCAACGGCAAGCCGGTCGAGGTCAGCGCCGTCGAGCACATCCGCCAGTACGAGATGGGGCTGCGCTATTTCACCCGCGGGTTCGGCGCGTCGGTCGCGGCGTTCTACAATAATTTTGCGCCGCGCAGCGCCGTCAACATCTACAAGGATATCGAGTCGTCGGCCTGCTCCACGCAAGGCGGCGTCACGCAGATCAATTCGTGTCCGGACGTCGTGCAACTGTATAAACGGGGCGTGCGGAACGTCGGCGCCGAAGTGGAGCTGAGCTGGCGTCCGGCCAGCGTGGACGGCCTGGAACTGAAGGGCAACGTGGTCATGCAAAACCCGAAGGTCAGCGGCGCCAACTACACGATCACGCAGGAAGACAAGGACCCGCAAGGCGTGATCACGGGCTATCACTACGTGCAGATCAGCGAAGACGGACGCCGTCCGCGCCGCCTGCCGAAGGTCATGGTCAACCTGATGCCGTCGTTCGACCTGAAGCCGCTGACCGACATTCCGGTGAGCCTGTATGCGCAGTATCAGTACTACGGTTCGCGGTTTTCGGAAGCGACGGACAGCAACGTCACGTTGTACCCGGCCTATCACATCATCAACGCCGGCGCGGAGTACCAACTGACCGAACGCTGGAGGGCGCACCTGCACGTGGCCAACCTGACCAACCAGCTGTCGTTCACGGAGGGCGATCCGCTGTTCAACGACCTGTTGTCGCCGGACGGCACGCGCAACCGCGGCGTGGCGCGGCCCCTGTTCGGCCGGACGATCCGTTTCAGCCTGACGTATATGTTCTGAGCCGTCGCCGGCCCGTCGCGGCGGGCGGGCCGGTACGTTCAGCGCGGGCGCGGATGCAGCACCACGTCCGCCGTCCGATACTGCGCGCGCGCCTCGCACACGAGGCGATGATGCGCGTCGGCCCAGGCGACGAGGCCTTTCATCGGCACGAGGAAGGAGTGGCCCAGCGGCGTCAGGTCGTATTCGACGCGGGGCGGCACTTCCGCGTACAGCGTGCGGCGCACGAAGCCGTCTTCTTCCAGGCGCTTGAGGGTCAGCGACAGCATCTGCTTGGAGATGTCGCCCAGTGCGCGCATCAATTCATTGAAACGTTGGGTGCCGCCTTCGAGGGCGTCGAGCACGAGGAGGCTCCACTGGTCGCCGATGCGGTCCAGTACGTCGCGGATGGGGCAGGGTTGTTCGAAGCCGCCATCAAAGTTCAGCATGTGGGTCTTGGCCATGATTTTTTAAGGGTAGCGGTCAGTTCGCGCTGACCTGATCACGCCGCGCTGACTTCTTGTGCGGCACGCGCAGCCTAGCATAAGATGCGTCGACGGTCCCGTTTTTAGACCGATACTCAACCACAGACTGAAGGAACTCATATGGCACGCATCGCTCTCATCGGCGCCTCCGGCAACGTCGGCACGCGCATCCTGAACGAACTCGTTTCGCGCAACCACCAGGTCACGGCCATCGTCCGCGATCCTTCGAAAGTCCCGGCGCAGGCCGGCGTGACCGCGGCGCGCGGCGACGTTGCCGACCCGGCCGGCCTGGCCGCAGCGCTCAAGGGACACGATGCCGTGATCAGCGCCGTGCGCTTCCTCGACAGCGAGCCGGACGCGCTGATCGATGCCGTGCGCGCATCCGGCGTAAAACGTTATCTCGTCGTGGGCGGCGCCGCCAGCCTGTTCGTCGCGCCGGGCAAGCGCCTGCTCGACCAGCCCGATTTCCCCGCCGCGTACAAGGACGAGGCGACCAGGGGTGCCGCGTTCCTGGACGCGCTGCGCGGCGTGAACGACCTCGATTGGACGTTCATCTCGCCGTCGGCGCTGTTCGTGCCGGGCGAGCGCACCGGCACGTTCCGCCTGGCGCAGGACGAGCTGCTGGTGAGCGAGAAGGGCAGCACGATCTCGTATGAAGACTACGCCGTCGCGCTGGTCGACGAGATCGAGAAGCCGGCGCATGTGCGACAGCGGTTCACGGTCGGTTATTGAGCTTATTGCGTTTTTTTCGCGGGCGACCACTCGTCCAGTCGCCGCCCTTCCGCGCACGCTTCGATCAGCCGGTCGAGCCGCGCGGCCCGCGTCTCCGGCTTCTTCGCGCTCGTCACGACGTGCAGCATGCGCTTGCGGTAGCTGGGCGGGCAGGCTTCGAAAAACGCCCAGGCGACCTTGGCGCGGCGAAAACGGGCGAGGTCCTCGGGGGCCAGTTCGGCGGGCGTCGCGCGCTCGTGCGAGTACACGCGCGAGCGGTCTTCCGAGCGTTGGGCGAACGCCGCTTCGCCCGCCGGCGTCATCAGCCCGAGTTCGCGCAGCCTGGCGACCTTGTCGATGTTCACGGCGCTCCAGATCGAGCCCGGTTTTCTCGGCGTGAAGCGGATCGTGTAGGTGGCGTCGTCGACGCCCTTGCGCACGCCGTCGATCCAGCCGTAGCACAGCGCCTGGTCGACCGAGTCGGACCAGCGCATGCATGGCGTGCCGGTGCCGACTTTATGAAAGCCCACGAGCAGCTCGCGCGCCTCGTGCGCGTGGGCCGCGAGCCAGGCGCGGAAGGCTGAAGCGTCCTCGAAGAAGACGGGGGCCGTCATCCGATGAAGGAATCGAATTGCAGGTCGAATTCCTGCAAGGCCTTTTGCGCGTTCTGCATCTTCTTGCGGAATTCCGGACCGCGCTGCAGCGCGAGGCCGACCGCGAGCACGTCGATCACGACGAGGTAGGCGAGGCGCGCGGAGATCGGCGTGTATGGGTCGATCGCGAACACGAGATCGATGGGAATCAGGAGGGTCGCCATGTCCGCGAGCGGCGTGCCGGACGGCGCTAGCACGATCACGTCCGCGCCGCCGCGGCGCGCCAGTTTCGCCGAGCGCGTGAGCGACGGGTTGTTGCCGCGCTGGGAAATCGCGACGAGCGCATCGCCTTCGCGCAGCAGCGCGGCCGCGATGGCGTGGATCGCGGGGTCGGTGTACGCGACGGTCGGCACGCCCGAGCGGAAGAATTTATGCTGCGCATCGGCCGCGACGAAGCCGGACGTGCCCTGGCCGTAGAACTCGATCTTGTTGGCGCGCGACAGGATGTCGAGCGCTTTCTGGATCAGTTCCGGTTTCAGGTTGTTGCGCAGGTCGAGCAGCGTGTTGATGGAGCGGCTGCAGATCTTGTTGACGAGGTCCGCGGCGAGGTCGTCCTGCGCCGGCTGCTCGGTCGCGCCGGGCAGCGCGAGTGCCAGGCCTTGCGCGAGTTTCAGCTTGAACTCGTGCCAGCCGTCGTAGCCGAGCGTGCGGCAAAAGCGCACGACGGTCGGCTCGGACACTTGCGCGTTGCGCGCCAGCGCCGTGATGTTCTGGCTCACGGTGGCGCTGGGCGCGGCCAGCACGGCGAGCGCCACCTTGCGTTCGGACTTCGACAGCGAGTCGAGCTGGGTACGGATCGAATCGAGCAGCACGGTGCGTCCTTCAGTCTTCCGGCAGCGCCTCTTCGCGCCACTGCAGGCCGTCGCGGCCGATCAGTGCGGAAGAGGAGGCCGGGCCCCAGGTGCCCGAGGTGTACGGGACCGGCGTCGTGTCGTCCTGTTCCCAGTATTCGAGGATCGGCTCGACCCATTCCCACGCGGCTTCCAGCTCGTCGCCGCGCATGAACAGCGTGAGCTGGCCGCGCAGCACGTCCAGCAGCAGGCGCTCGTACGCTTCCATGCGCGGGGCCTTGAACTGTTCGCGGAAGTCGAGTTCGAGCTCGGCCTGTTTCAGGCGCATGGAGTCGCCCGGCGTCTTGGCCATCAGGTTCAGCGACAGGCCTTCGTCCGGCTGCAGGCGGATCACGAGGCTGTTCGGCTGGAAGCTCGACGTCGGCTGGTTGAAGATCGAGTGCGGGATCGGTTTGAAGCGCACGACGATCTCGGCCAGGCGGTCGGCCATGCGCTTGCCGGTGCGCAGGTAGAACGGCACGCCGGCCCAGCGCCACGTATCGACTTCGGCCTTCATCGCGACGAAGGTTTCCGTTTTCGACTGCTTGGGCGCGCCCGGTTCGTCGCGGTAGCCGGGCACCGGCTGGCCGTCGACATAGCCCGCGCGGTACTGGCCGCGCACGATGTTCTGCGCCAGCGCCGTTGGCGTGAAGCGCTTCAGCGAGCGCAGCACCTGCAGCTTGGCGTCGCGCACGGCGTCCGGCGCGATCGACGTCGGCGGTTCCATCGCGACGATGCACAGCAGTTGCAGCAGGTGGTTCTGCAGCATGTCGCGCAGGGCGCCCGAGTTGTCGTAATAGCCCAGGCGGTTGCCGACGCCGATTTTTTCGGCGATGGTGATCTGCACGTCCGAGATCCACTCGCGCCGCCACAGCGGCTCGAACAGGATGTTACCGAAACGTAGGGCCAGCAGGTTCTGCACGGTTTCCTTGCCGAGGTAGTGATCGATCCGGTAGATCTGCGACTCGGCGAAGACCTTGCCGACGTCGGCGTTGATCTGCTTGGCCGATGCGAGGTCGCGGCCCAGCGGTTTTTCCAGCACGACGCGCGAATCGGGCGTGGCCAGGCCGCAGGCGGCCAGGTTCTCGCAGATCTGGGCGAACAGCTGCGGCGGCGTCGCGAGATAGTAGACGCGCGTGATGGTCGCATCCTTGCGCAGCGCCTCGACGAGCTCCGCATAGGTCGCCACGTTGCCCGCATCGACGGCGACGTACGTGATCCGGTCCAGGAAGGTCTGCCACGCGCCCGCGTCGACGTTTTCCTTCACATGCGGCTTCGCATGGGTCTGGACCATATCGATGAACGCTTCCTGCGACATCTGATCGCGGCCGACGCAGATGATGCGCGCCGTGGCGGGCAGGTCGTTGCACACGTCACGGGCATACATCGCCGGCAACAGCTTGCGCATCGCGAGGTCGCCGCTGCCGCCGAAGAAAACGAGATCGAAATCGGAAAGAGCCATGGTGTCTGTCGAGGAGTGAAATGCTGTAAATTTACTACACAAATATTGGTAGCGCAAGAAAATTTACTACGCAACGGAGGTCGGAAAGCCCATGGTGCCACATCCATTTATCGGATGGCGCGTAGGGTGGACGGCTGCACACGTTGCGGATGAATGGCCGTGTCGTGTGCGCCGTCCACGCGGTGATACGTGACGGCCGGGTGGCCATGCACGCGGCCGGAGGGATCAGGCCTTCGGGCAAGTACGCGTCGCATGAACGCGTGGACGGCGGAGCCGTCCACCCTACGCGCGGTATTCCGCCTGCTCGATGCCGGCTACATCCACCGTAAACGCCAGCACCTTGCCGCTGTGCGGATACTTCGCCAGCTCGTCGTTCGAGCGGCCCTTGCTGGCGCTGGTCACGTACAGCGTGCGCAGGTCCGGCCCGCCGAACGCGACCGACGTCGGGCAGCGCACCGGCAGGCCGATTTCCTGCAACAGCTCGCCCGTCGGCGACAGCTTGACGATGCGGCCGCCTTCGTACATCGCGGACCAGTAATTGCCTTCGCTGTCCACCGCCGCGCCGTCCGGACGGCCGCCGTAGTCGGCTGCCTTCTTGTCGTCGGAGAAGGTGACGAGGTTGCGCCGGTTCGATGCCGTACCGGTCTTGACGTCGTAGTCGTACGCGTCGACGCGGTGGCTCGTCGTGTCCGAGTGGTACATCGTCTTGCCGTCCGGGCTGAAGGCCAGACCGTTCGAGTTCGTCATGCCGCCGGCCCACGCCAGGCGCAGCGCGCCCTTGTCCAGCACGTACATCTCGGCCTTCGGCTGGTCGCGCGGCTCGTACATCGTGCCGACCCAGAACCGGCCGGCCGGGTCCACGCGGCCGTCATTGAAACGCACGATGGCCGTGTCGTACGGCGCCGGTGCGATGTCGTCGATCTCGCCCGTGGTCGTGTTCAGGTAGACGAAGCCGGCGCGCGTGGACAGCACCAGGTTGTTGTCCTGGTCGACGGCGATGGCCGACGGTTCCGTGGCCGTGTTCCAGCGCGAGTACTTGCCGCTCGACGGATGCAGCCGGTGCACCGACTTGCCGTCGATGTCGACCCAGTACAGCGCGGATTCGACCGCATGCCAGACCGCGGATTCGCCGACGAGCATCGGCTCGTCGTGCGCGATGGTGAATTTTTCGGTCTTCATGAAACCCTCCTCAGACGGCGGCCTTGGCGCGGGCGATCAGGCCGTTGGTCGAGCCGTCGTGCTGCTGCGGCTGCGCGGCGCCGTTCAGTTCCGCCTCGATCTTCTTGGCCAGCACCTTGCCCAGTTCCACGCCCCATTGGTCGAAGCTGTTCACGTCCCACAGCGCGCCCTGCACGAACGTCTTGTGCTCGTACAGCGCGATCAGGGCGCCCAGCGTCGCCGGGGTCAGGTACTCCATCAGGATCGTATTGCTCGGACGGTTGCCCGGGAAGGTCTTGTGCGGCACGAGGCGCTCGATCTCGGCGGGGTCCTGCCCCGCCAGGTCCTGGCGAACCTCGTCCGCCGTCTTGCCCTTCATGAAGGCTTCCGACTGCGCGAAGCAGTTGGCGAGCAGCGCGGCGTGGTGGTTCTGGAATTCGTGCGCCGGACGCAGCGCGGCGATGAAATCCATCGGCGTGACGTCCGTGCCCTGGTGCAGCAGCTGGAAGTAGGCGTGCTGGCCGTTCGTGCCCACGTCGCCCCAGATCACGGGGCCGGTTGCATAGTCGGTGATGGTGTCGCCGGCGCGCGTGACGCGCTTGCCGTTGCTTTCCATGTCGAGCTGCTGCAGGTACGCCGGGAACCGGTTCAGGTCCTGGTGGTAGGGCGCGATCGAGACCGACGGGCAGCCCAGGAATTCACGGTTCCAGAAGCCGACGAGGGCCAGGATCATCGGCAGGTTCTGCTCGATGGGCGCGGTGCGGAAGTGCTCGTCCATGGCGTGCGCGCCCGCCAGCAGGTCGGCGAAATAGCCGTAGCCGACGCACAGCGCGACGCTCAAACCGATCGCCGACCAGACGGAATAGCGGCCGCCGACCCAGTCCCAGAACGGGAACATGTTGTCCGGGTCGATGCCGAATTTTTTGATCGCCTCGACGTTGGTCGAGACCGCGACGAAGTGCTTGGCCAGCGCATCTTCGCCGGCATGCTTGAGGAACCAGCTGCGTGCCGTGTTCGCGTTCATCATGGTCTCGGCCGTGGTGAACGTCTTCGAGGCGATGATGAACAGCGTCGTTTCCGGATTCACGCGCGACAGTGCCGCATCCATGTCGTGGCCGTCGACGTTGGACACGAAGTGCATGGTCAGGCGCGGATGCGCGAACTGGCGCAGCGCCAGGCAGACCATCTTCGGACCGAGGTCGGAGCCGCCGATGCCGATGTTGACGATGTCCGTGATCTCTTTGCCGGTGTGGCCGAGCCACTGGCCGTTGCGCACGGCGTCGCTGAACGTCCTGATGCGGGCGAGTACGGCGTGCACGTCGGCCGTGATGTCCTGGTCGTCGACGGTGATCTGCTGGTCCTTCGGCGCGCGCAGGGCGGTGTGCAGGACGGCGCGGTTTTCCGTCAGGTTGATCTTGTCGCCGGCGAACATGGCGTCGCGCAGGCGCTCGACGCCGCGCTCGCGCGCCAGGCTTGCCAGCAGTGCAAGCGTGCGCCCGTCCAGGCGGTTTTTTGAATAGTCTAGGAACAGCCCGGCCGCTTCACTCGACAGGCGCTCGAAGCGCTGCGGGTCTTGCGCGAACAGGTCGCGCATCTGCCATTGCCTGGCGTCTTGGGCGTGGGACTGGAGGGCCTGGTAACTGGCGATGCTGGTCAGGGATGGTTGGCGCATGGTGGTGGACGTAATGGACGGTATGATGTCATTTTGTGCAGGTTAGCGAATCATACAGGAAGCGGGCGTAAATTCACTACACAATTCCGTTGTGTTGCAAAGATGTGGATGAGCATGCGCTGGTTGGACGCGTGGGCACGGGGTGCCCACCCTACCGCAACGCACCCGCCGACGGCCGTAGGGTGGGCACCCCTGTGCCCACGCGTAGCGCGTGCTTGCACGCTGAGCTTATCTCCCCAAAACCAAACGAATAACGAGCGATAATCGGCATTTCGTAGTAAAATTTCAGAAATCCAATTCACAAGGAACAGATCATGGCGCTGCACCCCGTAGTAGAACAGGTCACCAACCGGATCATCAAGCGTAGCCGGCCTTCGCGCCAGGCCTATCTGGCGCATCTCGATGCGGCGCGCGTGAAGGGCGTGCAGCGCAGCGTGCTGGCGTGTACGAACCTGGCGCACGGTTTCGCCGCGTTCCCGGCCAACGACAAGCTCAAGCTGCGCGAGGCCAAGCAGCCGTCCGTCGCCATTGTATCGTCGTACAACGACATGCTGTCGGCGCACCAGCCGTTCGAAGCCTACCCCAAGGTCATCAAGGACGCCGTGCGTGAAGTCGGCGCCGTGGCCCAGTTCGCCGGCGGCGTGCCCGCCATGTGCGACGGCGTCACGCAGGGCCAGCCAGGCATGGAACTGTCGCTGTTCTCGCGCGACACCATCGCCATGTCGACCGCCATCGCGCTGTCGCACAATATGTTCGACGCCAGCCTGTACCTGGGCATCTGCGACAAGATCGTGCCGGGCCTCTTGATCGGCGCGCTGCACTTCGGCCACATCCCGGGCATCTTCGTGCCGGGCGGCCCGATGGCGACCGGTATCTCGAACAAGGAAAAGGCCGCCGTGCGCCAGCGTTACGCGAAGGGCGAAGCGACGCGCGAAGAGCTGCTGGAAGGCGAGGCCAAGGCCTACCACAGCGCCGGCACCTGCACGTTCTACGGCACCGCCAACAGCAACCAGATGCTGATGGAGATGATGGGCCTGCACCTGCCGGGCGCCGCCTTCGTCCACCCGGACACGCCGCTGCGCGAGGCGCTGACCCGCGCCGCGGCCCAGCATGCCGTCAAGATCTCGCAGCAGGGCGGCGAGTACATGCCGATCGGCCACATCGTCGACGAGAAAAGCATCGTCAACGCCATCGTCGCGCTGCACGCGACGGGCGGCTCGACGAACCACACGCTGCACCTCGTCGCCATCGCGCGCGCGGCCGGCATCGTGATCGACTGGAACGACTTCGACGAACTGTCGAAGGTGGTGCCGTCGCTGACGCGCGTGTACCCGAACGGCGACGCCGACGTGAACTATTTCCAGGCCGCGGGCGGCCCGACCTTCGTCATCCGCGAACTGCTGGACGCCGGCCTCGCGCACGACGACGTCAACACCATCCTCGGCCGCGGCCTGCGCAAGCACTGCAAGGAACCGTTCCTGGACGGCGACAAGGTCGTCTGGCGCGACCTGCCGGAACAGAGCGGCGACGAGACCGTGCTGCGCAAGTTCACGAACCCGTTCAGCGACAACGGCGGCATGGTGCTCGTGCAGGGCAACCTGGGCCGCGCCGTGATGAAGGTCTCGGCCGTCAAGAAGGAACACCACATCGTCGAGGCGCCCGCGCTGACCTTCGATTCGCAGGAAGATTTCATGCACGCCTACAAGGCCGGCAAGCTGAACCGCGACTTCGTCGCCGTGATCCGCTTCCAGGGCCCGCGCGCCAACGGCATGCCGGAACTGCACGCGCTGACGCCGGCGCTGGCGAACCTGCAGGATTCCGGCTTCCACGTCGCGATGGTCACGGACGGCCGCATGTCGGGCGCGTCCGGTAAAGTGCCGGCCGCGATCCACGTGTCGCCGGAAATCCTGGCCGGCGGTCCGCTGGGCCTCGTGCGCGACGGCGACATCATCCGCGTCGACGCCACCCAGGGCACGCTCGACGCGCTGGTCCCGCAAGACGTCTGGGCCGCGCGCAAGATGGCGACCGCCGACCTGAGCTCGAACCACATCGGCATGGGCCGCGAGCTGTTCGACGTGTTCCGCAAATCCGTCAGCGCGGCCGAGGAGGGCGCCGCCCACTTCCCGCTGCCGTCGCCGATCGATACGACCGTTCCCCTGCACGAAGGCACCGACAGCGGTGAGATCATGCCGGGTTCCGATGAAGATTTTTTGTTTCGTAAATCCAAGTGAGCACAACGATGAGTAACGATATGACCCTGCTGGACATCATGAAATCGGCCGTCGTGATCCCCGTGATCGCGATCGACGATCCGGACCATGCGGTCCCCCTCGCCAAGGCCCTCGTCGCCGGCGGCATCCGCGTGCTCGAAGTCACGCTGCGCACGAAGCACGGCCTGGAGGCGATCCGCGCGATGGCCCAGGTGGAAGGCGCCATCGTCGGCGTCGGCACCCTGACCCAGCCGGAAGAATTCGCCGCGTCGCGCGATGCCGGCGCCGTGTTCGGGGTGTCGCCGGGCCTCACGCCCGCCCTGATCGAGGCGGGCAAGAAGAGCGGCCTGCCGCTGCTGCCGGGCTGCATGACCCCGTCCGAAGTGATGGTCGCGCGCGAGGCCGGCTTCAAGCAACTGAAACTGTTCCCGGCCGTGCCGGCGGGCGGCGTGGGCATGCTGAAGGCGCTCGGCGGTCCGCTGGCGGACGTGACCTTCTGCCCGACGGGCGGCATCTCGATCGAGACGGCGCCGCAATTCCTCGCGCTGAAGAACGTCGCCTGCGTGGGCGGCTCCTGGCTGACCCCGGCCGACGCGATGAAGGCCGGCGACTGGGCCCTGATCACCGAACTGGCCAAGTCCGCGGCGGCCCTCGGCAAGGCGGCCTGAGCCTGATCGAATGCAGCGGCGCCTGCTGCGCGGCTTGACCGCGGGCGAAATACGCATGGCGTCGCTGCTGTTCGGCGGCGCCATCGATGTTGCGCGCGTGCGCGTGCACGGCCGCCGCTACCTGCCGCTGGTGCAGCCGAAAAACTGCGCCATGACGCCCAACGGCAGCATCTATTTCCACCCCTCCTGCTTCCTGCCCGACTACGCGGCGGGCGATCCGCACACCATCCACTGGTTCATGCACGAGATGGTGCACGTGTGGCAGCACCAGCTCGGCTATCCGGTCAGGCTGCGCGGCGCCATCCGCATCGGCCTGTCGTACCGCTACGAACTGCGTCCCGAGGCCGCCCTGGCCGACTACAACATGGAAGCGCAGGGCGATTTGCTCGCGGATTATTTTGCGCTGAAATACATGCGCAATCCGCGCGTCATGCGCCAGCGCCGCTATGCGAGCCAGCTGGCCTTGTACGAACAGGTGCTGGCCCGCTTTCTTGCCGATCCGCGCGACCCGGACAACCTGCCACGCGGCGGCGCGCGCCGGTTCGTGCGGATGGTAACGTATGTCTCCACCTGAACTTGCGTAGCCTCAAAATTTGACGGCGGTGCCGACGTAGGCTTTCGCCTTGCGTTCATTTCCCGAGGCGGCCATGTCCATTGCCTTCCGCATCCGAGTTCCGGTTTTACTGGTTTGCGCCTGGCTGCCGGCCGCGTCCGCCATCGCCCGCGTCGGCGAGGCCGAGGTGCGCGAAGGGCCGCGCGGCGGTCCGTGCTTCACGATCACCCCGCGCGAAGAACGCCTGGGCACGCCGGATTTCCAGGCGATCGTCGTGTGGGAGGGCGCGCGCCCGGTGTGGAAGATGACGATGCCGAAGGAGCGCACGTTCGCGCTCACGTTCGGGATGTGCGTGCCGTACGGCGGCAGGGCGGCGTCGCTGCCGCGCACGGCATCGGCGCCGCTGGCCCCGGGCCGGGTCTACACCCTGCGCATCGAGGCGCGGCCGGGCGGCAACGGCCGGACGGCGTCGAGCTACGAGGCCAGGTTCTGCCTCGCGCGCCAGCATGACGGCAGCGCCGTCGTGCACCAGATCTGGAATGGCGAGCGGGAGGGCCCGCACATGTACGGCTGCCTGCCGCCGGGGGATTGAGGTCGCCGCGATTACTGCAGCAGCGACATGACCATCGACGACATGCTGTTGGTCTGCTTCAGCATGGCGGTGCCGGCCTGCATCAGCATCTGGTTCGACGTCATGCTCGACGACTCGGTCGCGAAGTCGACGTCCATGATGCGGCCCGTTGCGGCCTGCGTGTTGCCCGAGATGTTCGCCAGGTTGTTGTAGACGTGATCGAGACGGTTCGAGATCGCGCCCAGCTTCGAACGCAGCGCCGACACGGCGTCGATGGCGCCGCCCAGGTTCTGGATCGCCGACGTGGCATCGGCGGCGCCGTTGTTGGCGAGGTTGGTATCGCCCGTGTGATCGGCCAGCGCATGGCCGATGGTCGCGACCAATGCCGAGCCGTCGCTCGCGAAGCGGCCGGCCACGGTCGGATCGCCGCCGGTCGCGTTCTGGATGGCGGCCTTGGCGTCGCCCAGTTCCGTGGAGAAGCTCGCGGTCATCGTTTCCGAATCGTCGGCGCCGATCTGGAACGTCACCGAGCCGTTCAGCTTGCCGGCCTTGGCCGCCTTGGCCGGATTCGCATCCGCCGGGTCGTTCGTGTTCAGCAAACGGGTGCCGCCGAACTTGGTGTTGCTGAAGATATTGGAAAGTTCGTCCGTCAGCGAGTCGTATTCGGCCTGGAGCGCCGTCTTGTCGTCGGCCGAGGAGGAGCCGTCGGCCCCCTGGGTGGCCAGGTCCTTCATGCGGGTCAGGACGTTGTTGACTTCGTTCAGGGCGCCGTCGGCCGTCTGCAGCATCGAAATCGAGTTCTGGGTGTTGCGCATGGCGACCGACATCCCGCTGGTCTGGGCTTTCAGGCGGGTGGCGATCTGCAGGCCGGCCGCGTCGTCCATCGACGAATTGATGCGGTAGCCGGTCGACAGGCGGGTCATCGAGGTCGACAGGGTCGTCTGTGTGCGGCCCAGCGAATTTTGGGCGGAAAGCGACGCGGCGTTGGTATGAAGACTCAGCATGGGCGGTATCTTGTTGTTGTCGAGTTCACGGGACGTTTAATACCCATCCCTTCATGATAGGGCGACCAGATTGTCCAACGTATTAAATCCTGAAGCGATTTTATTTCGGATTTGCTGTTTTGCGCGGGTAGATCACGCATTGTCACCGCTTGCGTTTGAAAAATGCCGTGATCGCTTCGGTATTCGCTGAATGACGCCGGCTCAGGCGCCGGCCAGCTTACAGTGCAGCATGACGTCGGGATCGATGCGGTAGGCCGCGCAGATCCGGTGAAAGCCATCCGCGACGATGACTTTTTTCAGCGCGGGCACGCGCACGAGGAGGACCGGGGCAAGCGGTTCGCCGTGCTTGATTTTCTTGATCTGCTCGCGGGTCGGGCGGTCGTCCGCCTTGGGCACGGCAAGATGCGCGGCGCGCAGCAGGTCGGTCGCCTTGTACTCGACGATCGTGCCCGCCCTGAGGTCCGCCACGGCCTTATCGATGTTTTTCTGATTGTCGACGAGGGCCAGGTAGTGGCCCGCGGCTTCGTAGTCGGACCGATTGGCATCGTCCAGCCACGTGATCGATGGGGTTTGTTGTTTCGGCACGCTGGTCTCCGGTGGTGATCTCGGAACCCATTCTACACAGCCGCGGCCGCTGAATCACGCACGGATATTCGCATCACTGCACCCCCAGCTGCACCCCCAGCGCCCCCAGCCGTTCACGCGCATGCATCTGCCCCGGCTCCAGCGCGAGCGCCTGCCTGTAATTGGAGATCGCCGCATCGCGCTCGCCGGCCGCCTCGCAGGCCTGGCCCAGGCCGTCGTAGAGGAAGTCGAAGCGTTCCGGATACAGGCGCACGCCCAGCCGGAACACCTGCATGGCGTCCGCGGCGCGGCGTTCGCGCAGCAGCTTCATGCCCCAGTCGTGGGCTTGCAGCGGGTCGACGGTCAGGTCCGGATTCTGTGCGTGAAGGCGGTCGTAGATGGCGGCGATGTGCTCGAAGCCCTGCTGCCCTAGCTGGTCGAGGAAGGTGTCCAGCGTCGGCGGCGCGCTTGCGGCGCGGTGCACGGCGAACGATACGAAGCCGGCCGGCGGACGGGTCGCGGCGAGGGCGTCGTCGAGCTGGCGGCGCGCGGGGGCGTCGTTCTTGAGGCGGGCGTCGAGGAAGCGCTCCACCATGCGCGCCATCGCGCCGTAGGCTTGCGCGACCTGGGCGCGCGTGCGGCCTTCGAGCGCGGCGTCCGGCGCCATGCGCTGCGACCACGACGAAAAATCCAGGCGGTTCGCGGCGGCCAGCGTGGCGAGGTAGACGTCGGCATAGCGCACGCGCGCCAGCAGTTCGGTGCCGATGGTGCCTTCGTCCTGCAGGCGCGTCATGTACAGCAGCGGGATGCCCAGGCGTTCCGGCGTGACGTAGCGGGCGGCGCGCGGGCCGCCGTTGACGTAGTCGTAGGCGGCGCGCAGCGAGCCGTCCAGCGTGACGAGGGCGCGGATGCGGTCGTCGCGGGCGGCGGCCAGCACGCTCGCGAGGCTGCCCCAGCTGTGGCCGACGACGGCGATGCGGCTCGTGTCGGCCTGTGCCAGCGTGTGGGCGTAGCCGACGAGGAAGCCGATGTCGCCGGCCTGCGCTTCGGCCCCTTCCAGGTCGGCCGTCATCGCGTGCGAGCGCGGGCCCAGCGACGGCGTGGCGATCACGATATAGCCGTGGCTCGCCAGGTATTCGCAGAGGTCGGCGTTCTCGACCGCGTAGGCGCTGTGGCTCGGCGCGTAGATCACGACGGGAAATTTGCCCGGACGCTCGGGCGCGTCGCGCAGGGCGCGCACGGGGCCCGGCAGTTCGCCCTGGACTTGCGGGCCGCGCGTGCCGACGAGAGCGTCGGTGGCGCGGCGCACCTGGTCGGGCGTGCGGCTGAATTCTTCCTCGGTCGCGACGGTCGTCACGTAGTCGCGCCAGGTCATCGCGCCGCCCGTGCCGATGGCCGGATACCAGACGAGCGTCTGCAGCGGCCGCGCGCGGTCGCCGCTCGTGGCCTGCGCCGTGACGGGATTGCGCGGATGCTGGTAGACGCGCGCCCGGTCGTATTGTTGGCGCACGTGGAAGCCGACGCGGTACGGGCCGGATGGCGCGGCCGGCGTGAAGTCGGCGGCCGTCGCGGCGTGCGCGAGGACGAGGGCGAGCAGGAAAGTGGTCAGGGTCCGGAACATGGGTCGTTGGCGTGATGGTGTCCGAGGCTGGGCAAGTGTTTCTCTAGTTGCAAGATTATATGCCGAATCGGCATGAAAATTGTCGCGAAAGCGTGGCGGATCGTGGCCGTTGCGGCAAGGAGGGGCGCCGAATCCGCTAAAATGTCGGATTCTTCTACTTCTTCCAACATCATGACTCAGGACGAACTCAAGCAGGCAGTGGCCCGCGCTGCCATCGATTACGTGGTCGACGGCGAAATCATCGGCGTCGGCACCGGCTCCACCGCCAACTTCTTCATCGACGAACTGGGCAAGATCAAGTCGCGCATCAAGGGCGCGGTGGCGTCGTCGGAAGCGACGGCGACCCGCCTGCGCGGCCACGGCATCGAAGTGTTCGACCTGAACGACGTCGCGGCGATCTCCGTCTACGTCGACGGCGCCGACGAGATCAACGCCGGCGGCGCCATGATCAAGGGCGGCGGCGCGGCGCTGACGCGCGAAAAGATCGTCGCATCCGTGTCGGGCAAATTCGTGTGCATCGCCGACGGCTCCAAGCTGGTCGAGACGCTGGGCCGATTCCCGCTGCCGGTCGAAGTCGTGCCGATGGCCGCGAACGCCGTCAGCCGCAAGCTCACCGCGCTGGGCGGCCAGCCGCGCCTGCGCACGAAGCCGGGCAGCACGGACGCATTCGTCACCGACAACGGCGGCTACATCCTCGACGTGGCCGGCCTGTCGATCACGGACCCGGTCGGCCTGGAATCGGAGATCAACCAGATCGTTGGCGTGATCGCCGTCGGCCTGTTCGCCCGCCGCGGCGCCGACGTGTGCCTGCTGGGCACCGGCGACGGCGTCAAGTCGCTGACGTTCTGAACGGAGCCGGCATGAAGCGCGCTCCGGTTCTGCCGTCGATCGCCCTGGCGGCCGCGCTGGGCCTGGGCGGCTGCTCCATGTTTCACAACCGCATGGCGCCGCCGGCCGCACCGGCCGCACCCGTGGCCGCCGCGGCGTCGGCCGTCGAGACGATTCCGTTCCACACGGGCGTGTCGTCGGCCACCGTCGAGAAGATGGCGAAGCAGCAAGGGTGTACGGGCGGGCAGGGCGCCGGGCTGATCACGCAGCCGGGGCCGGTCGAGGTCTATCGCATGAGATGCGACAGTGGGACACTGAGCGGGAAAGTGTTCATGGCGCGCTGTGAGCTGCGCCAGTGCCGGCAGATGTAATGTAGGGTGGGCATTTGAGGCCGGGGGGGATTGATGCCGGGGGCATCAATCCAATGAAATGTGCCCACGCTTAACGCCAACAATTCGCAGGGGTCACGCGTGGGCGGGGGCCGCCCACCCTACGGAATCAGGCGGTCGGCGGCACGTAGCCGGCGGCCTCGTCGGCACCTTCGCCGAAGAAATGGCGTTCCATCTGCGTGGCCAGGTATTTGCGGGCGCGCGCATCGGCCATGTTCAGGCGGTTTTCGTTGATCAGCATGGTCTGGTGCTTGAGCCAGCCTTCCCACGCTTCCTTCGACACGCTTTCATAGATGCGCTTGCCCAGTTCGCCGGGATACGGCGGAAAGGCGAGGCCTTCGGCTTCCTTGTTCAGTTTGACGCAGTGGACGGTGCGGGCCATGTTCTTGCTCCTGGTTCGGTGTCGGAAAAACGTGATTATAAAGGCGATACGGTTTTATCGCGTCAAGGCGATGCTGGTTTATCGGGGCAAGGCGACGCGGGTTTAGCACGTCAAGGTGATGCGCCTTTATCGGGGCAAGGCGATGCGGCTTTATCGGGGCAAGGCGATGCGGCTTTATCGGGTCGAGGCGATGTCGCTATACCACGTCGCCCCCGCGCAGGCGGGGGTCTAATTTTGCGTGCGTGGCCGGGCAACATACTTAGGTTCCCGCCTGCGCGGGAACGACGGTGTTTTGCGAGTACGACGGTGTTTTGCGAGTACGGCGGCGTTTTGCGGGTACGACGGTGTTTCGCGAGTACGACGGTGTTTTGCGAGTACGTCAGTGTGTTGCGCGTACGGCGGTGTGTTGCGCGTACGGCGGTGTCTTGCGGGACCGACGGTGTTTTTACAACTGCTTGATCAGAATCTGCGACCTGCGTTGCCAGTTGTACATATGCGCCCGATCCTTGGGCAGGTCGTCGACGGTGGCCGGCACGAAGCCGCGCTTCTTGAACCAGTGCGACGTGCGCGTGGTCAGCACGAACAGCTTCGTCATGCCGGCCGCGCGGGCGCGGTTTTCCATGTGTTTCAGGATGCGCTCGCCGTCGCCCTGGGTCTGCGCTTCGGGGCTGATCGTCAGGCAGGCCATTTCCGCCATCTTCGATTCCGGGAACGGGTACAGCGCGGCGCAGCCGAAGATGACGCCGTCGTGCTCGATCACGGAGAATTGCTCGATCTCGCGTTCGATCAGCTCGCGCGGACGTTTCACCAGCGTGCCGTCGGCTTCCAGTGGTTCGATGAGCTTGATAATGCCGCCGACGTCCTCAATTGAGGCCTGGCGCAGGCTTTCCAGGTTTTCGTGCGTGATCATCGTGCCCACGCCGTCGTGGGTGAACAGTTCCAGCAGCGCGGAGCCGTCCAGCGAGTAGGGCACGATGTGGGCGCGGTCGACGCCGCTGTTGCAGGCCTTGATGGCGTGCTGCAGGTAGAACGAGGCGTCGTTCGGCAGGAAGCCGGCCTGCAGCACGGCTTCGGCCTGGTGCGACGACAGTTCGCGGATGTCGCCGCCGCCGGCGTCCTTCATCAGCGGCGTCTCGGTGATGAAGATGAGTTTTTCGGCGTGCAGGGCGATCGCGGCGGATACCGCCACGTCTTCCATCGTCAGGTTGAACACCTCGCCCGTCGGCGAGAAGCCCAGCGGCGACAGCAGCACGATGTTGTCCTCGGTGTTGAGGATGGGCTGGATCTTGTCGGCCGCGACCTTGCGCGTGACCCCCGTCAGCTCGTGGTCGACGCCGTCGATCACGCCGAGCGGGCGCGCCGTGACGTAGTTGCCGGAGACGATGCTGATATGGGCATTCGACATCGGCGTGTTGGGCAAACCCTGGCTGAACGCGGCCTCGATGTCCAGGCGCAGTTCGCCCGCGGCTTCCTTGGCGCATTCCATCGCCGCGCTGTCCGTGACGCGCACGCCGTTGTGGAAGCGGCCCGCGACGTTGCGCAGCGCCAGCTGTTCGGCCACCTGCGGCCGCGAGCCGTGCACCAGCACGACGCGGATGCCGAGTCCGACCAGCAGCGACAGGTCTTGCGCGAGCACGGGCAGCACGCCGTCCGCGACCAGTTCACCGGGGAAAGCGACGACGAATGTCTTGCCGCCAAAGGCGTGAATATATGGCGCGACGGAGCGCAGCCACTGGACGAATAGGGTAGGGTTTTCCATTTGCCGCATTATAATTCGCTGCGCGACTTGCGCACCAAATCCTCGTAAAAATCAATGTCTGAACAGAGTAACAAGCCTGCGCCCAAGCCGGCGCGCGCACCTTCTCCCGACCGTTCTTCGCAACCGCCGCGCAGCGATGCGCGCCGCGGCCCGCGTCCGCCCGCGCGCGAGGGGGCGCTCGCGAGCGCGCTCGCGCAGGCGCAGGTGCGCGCGCCGCGCGAGGCCGGCGGCGCGCAGGAGCGTCCGGCCAGGCCGCGCGACGGTGAACGCCGCGAGGGCGGAGCGCGTCCGCGCGACGACGTGCGCAAGCCCGCTGTCCGCAATCCGCTGCCGCCTATCGTCTTCCCGGAAGAGCTGCCCGTATCGGGCCGGCGTCGCGAGATCGCGCAGGCGCTGATGGCGAACCAGGTGGTGATCGTGTCCGGCGAAACCGGCTCGGGCAAGACGACGCAGCTGCCGAAGATCTGCCTGGAGCTGGGCCGCGGCGAAAAGGGCATGATCGGCCACACGCAGCCGCGCCGCATCGCCGCGTCGTCGACCGCGAAACGCATCGCGCACGAACTGGGTTCGCCCTTGGGCGAGCACGTGGGTTACAAGGTCCGCTTCAACGACACGCTGTCGCCGGGCGCCTGGGTCAAGCTGATGACGGACGGTATCCTGCTGGCCGAAACCCAGACCGACCCGCTGCTGAAGGCGTACGACACGATCATCATCGACGAGGCGCACGAGCGCAGCCTGAACATCGACTTCCTGCTCGGCTACCTGAAGGAGATCCTGCCGCGCCGGCCGGACCTGAAGGTGATCATCACGTCCGCGACGATCGACGCCGACCGCTTCGCGCGCCATTTCGGCACGCCCGACAAACCGGCGCCCGTGATCGAAGTGTCGGGCCGTTTGTACAAGGTCGACGTGCGTTACCGCCCGGTGGAACGCGACCAGGAATCCGCGCCCGCCGCCGACGGCAAATCGGTGTCGAAGGCGCAGGCCGCGCGCGACAAGCGCGACCTGATGGATGCCGTCGTCGACGGCGTCGATGAACTCTGCCGGCTGGGCCAGGGCGACGTGCTCGTGTTCCTGCCGGGCGAGCGCGAGATCCGCGACTGCGCCGAGGCGCTGCGCAAGCACCATCCGCCGCACGTGGAGATCCTGCCGCTGTTCGCGCGCCTGTCCGTCGAGGAGCAGGACCGCGTGTTCCGCACGACCAACGCGCGCCGCATCGTCCTCGCGACCAACGTGGCCGAGACGTCGCTGACCGTGCCCGGCATCCGCTACGTCGTCGACGCGGGCCTGGCGCGCGTGAAGCGCTACAGCTACCGCAACAAGGTCGAGCAGTTGCAGGTCGAGCCCATTTCGCAGGCCGCCGCGAACCAGCGCGCGGGCCGTTGCGGCCGCGTCGCGGACGGCGTCTGCATCCGCTTGTACGAGGAAGCCGATTTCCTGCAGCGGCCGAAATTCACGGACCCGGAAATCCTGCGCTCGTCGCTGGCGGCCGTCATCCTGCGCATGAAATCCCTGCACCTGACGGACGTGGAGACCTTCCCGTTCGTCGAACCGCCGCAGGGCCGCGCCATCGCCGACGGTTATCAACTCCTGCAGGAACTGGGCGCCGTCGACGACGCCAACGACGTCACAAGCATGGGCCGCAAGCTGGCCAAGCTGCCGCTCGATCCGCGCGTGGGCCGCATGATCCTGGCCGCCGTCGACAATGTGTGCCTCACCGAGATGCTGGTCATCGCGTCCGCGCTGTCCGTGCAGGACCCGCGCGACCGGCCGATGGAATACCAGCAGCAGGCCGACGAGAAGCACAAGAAGTTCGCGGACGAGAAGAGCGAATTCCTGGGCTTCCTGAAGATCTGGCGCTGGTTCGAGCAGGCCATCGAGCACAAGAAAACGAACCGCCAGCTGCAGGACAACTGCCGCGAGAATTTCCTGTCGCAGGTGCGCCTGCGCGAGTGGCGCGACGTGCATTCGCAACTGCTCACCATCGTCAAGGAACAGGGCTGGCGCCTGAACGAGGCGCCCGCGACCTACGACCAGTTGCACCTGGCGCTGCTCACGGGCCTGCTCGGCAATATCGGCTACAAGATGGAAGACGAAGGTGGCGGGCAGTCCGGCGGCGCCTACCTCGGCGCGCGCGGCATCAAGTTCCACGTCTGGCCCGGTTCCACCCTGGGCAAGAAGGCCGGCAAGTGGGTCATGGCGGCGGAACTGGTCGAGACGACGCGCCTGTACGCGCGCTGCATCGCCCAGATCCAGCCGGAGTGGATCGAGAAGATCGGCGGCCACCTGCTGAAGAAATCGTGGGGCGAGCCGCGCTGGGAAAAGCGCACGGCCCAGGTCACCGCGAGCGAGCGCGCCACGCTGTACGGCATCGTCGTCTACAGCCAGCGGCGCATCAACTACGCACTGCACAATCCGCAAGAGGCGCGCGAGATCTTCATCCGCGATGCGCTCGTCGGCGGCGACTACGAGACGCGTTCTCCCTTCTTCGCGCACAACCACAAGCTGATCCGCGAAATCGAGAACCTCGAGCACAAGTCGCGCCGCCTCGACGTGCTCGTGGACGACCAGCTGATCTTCGCGTTTTACGACAAGGAGATCCCGTGCGACGTCGTGAACGGCGCCGGCTTCGAGAAGTGGTACAAGGACGCGTCGCGCGACAACCCCAAGCTCCTGTACCTGAACCGCGAAGAGTTGATGCGCCACGAGGCGGCGGGCGTCACGACCGACCTGTTCCCGAAGACGATGAACGTCACCGGCATCGAGATGGGCCTGACGTTCCATTTCGAGCCGGGCAGCCCGCGCGACGGCGTCACCCTGACGGTGCCGCTGTTCGCGCTGAACCAGATCCCGCGCGAGCGCGTGGACTGGCTCGTGCCGGGCATGCTCAAGGAAAAAGTGCAGCTGCTGTTGAAATCGCTGCCGCAGAAGCTGCGCCGCCACTGCGTGCCGCTGCCGGACTACGCCGCGCGCTTCTTCGAGCGCAACGAGGACCCGGTGCGCTTCGGCCGCGGCGACCTGATCGACGCGCTCATCGCCGACATCCACGCGCAGACGGGCGTGCGCGTGATGACGACGGATTTCAAGCTGGAGACGCTGCCCGCGCACCTCTTCATGAACTTCAAGGTCGTGGACGAACACGGCCGCCAGCTCGACATGGGGCGCAACCTGGCCACCTTGCAGGCGGAACTGGGCGGCCAGGCGCGCCAGAGTTTCCAGCGCATGGCGGAAAGTACGCCGGCCGCGGCGCCGTCCGGCGCGAAGCCGCTCGCGCAGCCATTGGCCGCGCAGGCCACGCCGGCACCGGTGAAAGGCAAGGCCGCGCCCGCGCCGGCCGCACCGGCCGCGCCCAGTGCCCACACCAACATCACCGGCTGGACCTTCGGCGAACTGCCGGAACTGCTGGAGATCACGCAGGGCAAGATCACGCTGATCGGCTTCCCCGCGCTCGTCGACAAGGGCACGCATTGCGACCTCGAAGTGTTCGACGATCCGAACGTGGCGGCGCGCACGCACCGCATCGGCCTGCGCCGCCTGTTCGCGCTGCAGTTCAAGGAGCAGCTGAAATTCGCCGAGAAGAACGTGCCGGGCCTGCAGCAGATGGGCATGCAGTTCATGTCGGTCGGCACACCGGACGAGCTGCGCGAGCAGATCGTCAACAAGGCCATCGAGATCGCCTGCCTGCAGGACCCGCTGCCGATTGATGCCGCATCGTTCAACAAGCGGCGCGACGAGGGCAAGGGCCGCATCGGCCTGTTGATCAACGAGACCGCGCGCCTCGCGGGCCAGATCCTCGCGGAGTTCCACGGCCTGCCCAAGCGCCTGCAAGGCCTGCCGCCGGCGGTCGCGAGCGACATGCAGGCGCAGTTGCAGGGGCTGGTCCACAAGCGCTTCATCGCCGAGACGGAGTACGGCCAGCTGGCGCACTTCCCGCGCTACCTGAAGGCGATGAACATCCGCCTGGAAAAGCTGCGCGCGAATCCGGCGCGCGACGCGCAGTTGATGGCCGAGTGGCAGACGGCGGCGACGCAGTTCCAGCGCACGGCGAAGAACCAGCCGCTGAAGAACCTCGATCCGCGCATGATCGAGTTCCGCTGGATGCTGGAAGAGCTGCGCGTCTCGCTGTTCGCGCAAGAGCTGCGCACGCCGATGCCGGTGTCGTCCAAGCGGCTGCAGAAGGTGTGGGAGTCGATGCTGCGCTGATTCTAGTCGGGGTCAGAGCCCGGGTTTTGCTACAGTTGACATCCCACCACTGCCAACGACCGCATCATGACCGACCTCGTGCTCGCCATCGTCCACCACCTGATCGTCTTCGGCATCGCCGCCGTGCTGGCCGCCGAACTGGCGCTGATGCGGCCCGCCGCGATGTCGCCCAAGACCGTGACCCTGCTGGGGCGCTTCGATGCGGCGTATGGCGTGCTGGCGCTGGCGATCTTCGTCGTCGGCTTCTTGCGCGTGAAGTACGGTGCGAAGGGCCCCGATTTCTATACGCACAATCCGGTGTTCTGGGCCAAGGTCGGCGCGTTCGCCGTCGTGGGCCTGGTGTCGATCCGGCCCACCCTGCGCATCCTCGCCTGGCAAAAGCGGGCGAAGGCGGATGCCGCGTTCGTCCCGGCGCTGGACGAAGTCAGTGGGCTGCGCCGGACGATGCTGCTGGAGATCCACGTGTTCGCGCTGATCCCGATCTTTGCCGCCATGATGGCGCGCGGGATCGGGCTCGGTTGACGCTTACGCAGCCAGCGCCGCGGCGCCGAGCCCGAATGTCGCGCTCATGTCCTGCAGCGACTGGACCAGCATCACGGCGGGGATCATGACCAGCTTGCGAACTTCCAGGTCGCGGTCGCGCATGGCGATCATGCCGCGCTGGACGAGGAAGGCGAGGATGGCCCAGACGATCAGCATGGTCGGCTCCATCGGTGAGTTAGGTTGGACCCACTGTGCCAGCGCCGCGCACGTCTTTACGCATCTTTACCGGCGTTGACCGCACTTAACGTTCCCCCGTCCGACAATGCGCCGCAAGCCAGGCCGGACACTCGTTTCTAACCCAGGGGGACTCATGGATCATTCACATCACAGCCTTGCCGAAGACCTCGAGCGCATGCTCGCCACCCAGTCGAGCCGGCGCCGGTCGCTGCGCTGGCTGCTCGCGTCCGCGGCCGCCGTGCCGCTCGCGGGCTGCGGCGGCGGCAGTTCGAGCGCCGGCACGACGGCGTCGACGGTGGCGTCGACCACCGGCAGCACGGACACCGCCACTACCACCACCACCACCACCACCACGGGAACCTGTGCCGTCATCCCCGAGGAGACCGGCGGCCCGTACCCGGGCGACGGCACCAACAGCAACGGCAGCGGCGTGGCGAACGCGCTGACCCTGTCCGGCATCGTGCGCAGCGACATCCGCAAGAGCGTGACGCCCGGCAGCGCGACGGCGGCCGGCATCCCGACGACGCTGAAACTCCAGATCGTCAACGTGGGCGCGAGCTGCGCCAGCGCGGCCGGCACCGCCGTCTACTTGTGGCATTGCGACCGCGACGGCAATTATTCGATGTACGCGAGCACGCTGACGAACGAGAACTACCTGCGCGGCGTGCAGGAGGCGGACAGCACGGGCACCGTCACGTTCACGACGATCTTCCCCGGCTGCTACTCGGGCCGCATGCCGCACATCCACTTCGAGGTCTACCCGAGCCTGGCGAAAGCGACGAGCGCGGCGAACCGCATCAAGACGTCGCAATTCACCTTCCCGATGGCGACCCTGAACGAGGCGTATGCGACCACCGCCTACAGCGCCAGTTCGCGCAACCTGGCTTCCATGAGCTATGCGACCGACAACGTGTTCAGCGACGGCACGTCGCTGCAGATGGCGTCCGTGACCGGCGATCCGGTCAACGGCTACGTCGTCACGCTGACGATCGGCGTGTCGCTGTAACGGCGCGGTGAGACCGGGGCCTGAGCAAGCGGCAAGCCAAACGTACTAGTTGGACTTGCCGCTGTTCAGTCCCAGGTAGCGCCCGTCCTGGTCGACGTGCGCCGGGTCGACGTCCATCTCGCTGTCCGGTGCGGCGGTCAGCTTGTTGAGGAGGATGAATTGCATCGTTGCGTAGCCGTGCGACAACGTTTCGTTATCCTCGATCGGGTATTGTGCGTAGCGGTAGACTTTGACGGTCATCGATGCCTCCGGTCAGGTTCAGGTTGCGTTGCTTTTCAGTCGCCCAGCACCGTGACGACCACGTTGCGCCGATGTTCCGCGACCCGGTGCTCCCACAAATAGATGCCCTGCCAGGTGCCGAGCAGCAGGCGCCCGTCGCCGACCGGCACTGTCACGGACGTGGCGGTCAGCATCGTGCGCGCGTGGGCCGCCATGTCGTCCGGGCCTTCCGTCTTGTGGCGGTACGCCGGATCGCCGTCCGGCGCGAGGCGCCGGATGATGGTTTCCAGGTCGTGGCGCACGTCGGGATCGGCGTTTTCCGTGATCAGGAGGGAACAGCTCGTGTGCTGGACGAACACGTGCGCGAGCCCGCAGCGGATGCCCGAGCGGGTGACGGCGTCGGCGACGGCGGACGTGATGTCGCGGCTGCCGCGTCCGAACGTGTTGAATTCGAGGGTGGACTGGTAGGGCATGGGCGCTCCTTGCGTTGCCGTCCATGCTACACGCGACGCGGTGCGGCGGGAAGCGCGCCGTCATCCATGCGCATACGGTCGGCTTTGCATTTGTAACAAAGAAAAACAAATGTAAAGGTGATCTAAACATGGACATGCGGTAAGGTTGCTTGCTTTTACAAAACCTATGAAAACCGGGGATCCAATGACATTCAAGCCTTCCTTCGCCGCCGCATCCGTTGCCGTTCTCGTCGCCGTCCTGAGCCTTGCCGGCTGTGGCGGCGGTGGCGGGTCCTCGTCCACGACGGCCGCCGTGGCGAATCCCGCCCAGTTCAGCGCCACCGACGTCGTGCTCGGCACCGGCACCGAGGCGGCGACAGGCAAGACCGCGACCGTGACCTACACGGGCTGGCTGTACAGCGACACGGCGACGGACCACAAGGGCGCGCAGTTCGACGCCGGCACGTTCACGTTCACGCTCGGGCAGAACCAGGTGATCGCCGGCTTCGAGCAGGGCGTGCTGGGCATGAAGGTGGGCGGCAAGCGCACGCTGCTGATCCCGTCCAGCCTGGGCTACGGCGCGAGCGCCAACGGTGCGATCCCGGCCAATTCGGGCCTCGTGTTCGACGTGGCGCTGACGGCCGTACAATAAAAAAACGGGGCCGCGCGGCCCCGTCGTCCTGCTGCCGTCAGCGCGCCGGCTTCAGGTAGCCGTGCATGCCGAGCCAGCGGCTAAAGGCGTCGAACCAGCCGGTGCTGGTGGTGGTCTTGGGGTACATGCCGAAGCCGTGGCCGCCCTGTTCGTACAGGTGGAATTCGACCGGGCGCCTGGCCGCGCGCCAACTGTCGACCAGGCCGTAGCCGCCGTTGCCGAACAACGGGTCGTCCGCCGCCAGCGCGACGAACAGCGGCGGCGCGTCGGCCGGCACCGTGACCGGCGCCAGCGGCCCGTAGATGTCGGCGATGAACGCGGGCTTCGCGTCCTGGCCGTGCAAGGTCGTCGCCATCGTCAGCATCGCGCCCGCGGAAAAGCCCAGCATGCCGATGCGGTCCGGGTCCACGTGCCACGTGGCCGCCCGCGCGCGCACGAGCGCGAACGCGGCGCGCGCGTCGGCGATCTGCGGCGCCAGCGTGGACGCGGATTCGCGCGGCGCCGGCGGCCGTGCGGCGCCGGAAAACATCTGCGCCATCTCGCGCGCGAACGCATCCATCTCCTGCGGCGTCTGGTTCAGGCGGTATTTCAACACGAACGCCGCCACGCCCTTGGCGGCCAGCGCCTTCGCCACGTCCCAGCCCTCGTTGCTCATCGACAGCGTCTTGAAACCGCCGCCGGGCGCGATGATCACGGCGGCGCCCGTCGCCTTGGCCGGGTCGGGCAGGAACGGCGCCAGCGTCGCGACCGTGACGTTGCGCGCGAAGACGCTGCCGTACTGCATATGCCAGCTTTCCTGCGTTTTCGCACCCGGCAGCGGGCCCGTGTCCAGCGCGATGGCATCGGGCATGTCGGGCTGCAGGATGGGCGTCATCTTGTCGTTCTGGGCGTGGGCCGGGGCGGCAAGCGCGTACGCCAATGCGATGGCGCCCGCGCTGACGATCCGGCCGAGTCGATGTGTCGTCTTCATGATGTCTCCTTGTTTTATTGGGCCAGCACGACGGTCTGCTTCAGCGTGAGCGCGCCGTCCTGCTGCGCCACGCCCGTCCCCGGCTGGCCCGATCCGACACTCAGCCGGTACTGGCCGGGCGTCAGCTGCCGGATGCCGTCGCGCGTGACGAAACTGAGGTCGCGCGGCGCCAGCCGGAAGCTGACCAGGCGCCGTTCGCCGGCCTTGAGCGACAGCCGCTCGAAGCCGCGCAGCGCCAGGCGCGGCGCGCCGTCGAACGCGGGCGGCGTCAGGTACAGCTGCGCGACTTCGTCGCCATCGCGCGTGCCCGTGTTGGCGACTTCCGTCGTGACGACGATGCCGTTCTCCGGCGCGCCTTCGACCGGTTCGATGCGCAGTGGGGCATAGCGGAACGTCGTGTACGAGAGGCCCGCGCCGAACGGATAGACGGGCGTGCCCGCGTAGTAGCGGTAGGTCCGGCCCTGCATCGAGTAATCGTCGAACGGGGGCAGGTCGGCCAGGCTGCGATAGAAGGTGAGGGGCAGGCGGCCGCCCGGATCGGCCTGGCCCGCGAGGACGCCAGCGACGGCGAGGCCGCCCGACTGGCCCGGATACCACGCTTCGAGGATCGCGGCCGCATTCTCCTTCGCCCACGACAGGTCGATGGCGCTGCCGTTCATCAGCACGACGACGAGCGGCTTGCCGAGCGCTTTCGCCCGTTCCAGCAGGGCGCGCTGCTCGAGCGGCAGGTCCAGCGACGTCTTGTCGCCGCCCGCGAATCCGTCGACCTTGATGGCCATCTCTTCGCCTTCCAGGTCGGACGTCAGGCCGACGACGGCGACGACGACGTCGGCGTCCGCCGTCCCGGCCTTGAGGTCGGCGTCGGGCGCTGTCGAGATGCGTTTCCAGAACAGGCCGGGCACGCCCGTGGACCCCGCTTCGGCCTGGAAGCGCAGCGGATAGCGCTGGCCCCGTTCCAGCCGCACGTCCGTGAGCTTGAGTGGTTCGCCCCATTGCGAATAGGTGGATGCCTGCACGGCGGGCTTGCCGGACACCGTCAGCTCGCCCTGCACGCCGGTCACGCCGAGCCGGTAGGTGCCGGTTTCCGGCGCGACGAGAGCGCCGGTCCACACGACCTTGTGCCGGTCCGCGACGGCCTTGAACTGGAGCGCATGCGATTCCAGCCCCGGTTCGACGCGGACGACGGCCGGCTTGCCGTCGTACTTGTCGCCGCTGCGGTTGAAGTACTCGGCGCGCAGGCCCGGTTTGCCGTCCGGCGTGCGCAGGGCGGCGGCGGGCACCGGGTCGCCATCCGTGATCGACGCGCCGGCCGGCACGAGCGTGATGCGTGCCTGCGGCAGCACGCGGCGCAGGCCGGCGACGACGGAGACGGGCGGCGCCGACTGCGTCGACGAATAATTCCCGCGCAGGACGCGGGTGGCGTCGGCCAAGGGGCCGATCACCGCGACCTTGACGCCGGCCTTGAGCGGCAGCGTACCGTCGTTCTTCAGCAGCACGAGGCTCTTCGCCGCCGCCTGCAGCGCGAGGTCGCGGTGCGCCGGGGTGTCGATCGCGGTCGCGGGGACCCTGTTCGGCGCGCGCTGCGGCAGCCCCGCGAGGTCGCCGTTGCGGTAGCGCGCGGAGAACAGGCGGACGAGCGCCTGGTCGATGTCGCCCGTCGACATCAGGCCGCGCCGCCACGCCTCGCGATAGCGCGCGTCCAGGCCGGTGTTGGCGCCGAGGGTTTGCGTGTTGCACTCGTTGTCCGTGCCGGCCTTCAGCGCGACGGCGGCCGCGGCGGCCGGATCCGGTGCGTACTTGTGGTGTTCCGAGATGTCGGTCACGGCGTCGCAGTCGGAGACGACATAGCCCTTGAAGCCCCAGGCGCCGCGCAGGTGTTCCTTGAGCAGCAGGTCGCTGGCGCAGGCCGGCTGGCCGTTGATGCGGTTGTAGGCGCACATGATCGATCCGGCCTTCGCATCGACGATGGCGGCGCGGAAGGCGGGCAGGTAGGTGTCTTCGAGGTCGTGGCGCGACACGAACACGTCGGCCACGTGGCGCGTCGATTCCGGCCCGCTGTGCACCGCGAAGTGCTTCGGCGTGGCGACGACGTCCGGCAGGTCCGCATCCGGCCCCTGGATGCCCTGGATGAAGGCGACGCCCAGCCGCGCCGTCAGGTACGGGTCTTCGCCATAGGTCTCCTGGCCGCGGCCCCAGCGCGGATCGCGGAAGATGTTGATGTTCGGCGACCAGGTGTCGAGGCCCGTGCCGATGCGCCCCAGGTGCCCGGTCTCGCGTCCCAGCGTGTGCAGCGCGCGCACCTCGACACTGATCGCGGACGCCACCTCGTGCACCAGCGGCGCGTCGAAGGTCGCCGCCAGGCCGATGGGTTCCGGGAAGTTCGTGGTGGGCAGGGGCCCCAGCGCGCCGTGCAGCGATTCGGTCCACCAGTTATAGGCGGGGATGCCGAGGCGGGGCAGGGCGGGCGCCACGTTGAGCAGCTGGGCGAGTTTTTCGTCCGGCGTCATCCGCGCGACGAGGGCGCGGGCGCGGGCGTCCGCCGCCGCGCGCGCATCGGCGGACCGGGCGGCGCCTGGCAGCGCCGCCGCGAGCATCAGGGCGCCGCATGCCGCGGTGCGCCGGAAGCCTCTCGATATGTCTCCTGGCTGACCAATTTTTTTGGTCTTATCTTTTTGCATGGGATCTACCTTCAAAGGTGAGATGGGCCGATGCCGTGCCGATGCGCGTGCCAACGCGAAGCCGGCCATCGGGGATGTCATGCCATCGCGGGCTCCGCACTGATAGCCAGTGTGCTGGATGTTTGCGATAACATAAGGTGCCTGTCCGCCATGCCGTTTGCGCGCGACATGGTCATGCGTGGGTCGATCACGCGTGTCCGGTCGAGGAAACGGCATGTGCGGCCAGGCGAGAAACAATGTAGTGTAGGAATTGTTCAGAAGCCAATAACTTTTTATGGCGAATCGATGTCGAAAACGATATGTCGAACGTGCCGCGCAACGTCGTGGATGAAAACGTATCGCTGTTACGTAACATGAATGTAAGTCGCTAACATTCGTGTGCAGGCCGTGCTCGCTGTTGTAGTCATGCATCGATTTTGTTAATTGCTTGTAGATCATTATGGTTTCCTTGAGGTAAATAAAAGCCCGGCGGATAATGGACTTGACCAATCCGAATCACTTGCCGGCGCTTCCATTCATGGTCCTCCTGTATCGCTTCGTCGCTGTCCTGTTCGCCGTCGTCGCGGCGCTCGGCCCGGCCGCCCGCGCCGCGCAGCCCGCGGTGGACGTGCGGGCGGAAGTGGCGCGGATCCATCGGCTGGCGGAAGACGCGCCGCTGCAAGCCCTCGACCACCTGGAAACCGTGCGCCGCATGCTGGGCACGGGCGCGTCGTACGAGAACCGCCAGCAACTGCTGCGCATGGAAGCGTGGCTGCGCGAAGACCTGGGCCAGCTGGACGCGTCGTATGCGCTGGAACGGGTGTCGCTGCAGCTCGCGGTCGCCCACGGCGACGCCGCGGGCGCGGCACTGGCCCGGATGGGCGAAGTCCGCCAGATGGTCGACAATCATCGGCTGGACGACGCCCAGGTCTTGCTGGACAAGATCGCGGTGCAGGCACCGGCGCAGGTCTCGTTGACGTTCAAGGTCGCGGTTGAACGAGCGCAGGGCGACATCCTGAACTTGCGGGGCCGGTTCGACGAGGCCTTGGCGGCCTATCTGCGCGGCTTGCGCTTGCTGCAGGGCGCACCCGGCGAAAGCGGGAAGCGTGCCGCGCTGTACGGCCGCATCGCGCAGGTGTACATCAACGCCGACAACCCGGCCAAGGCGATCGATAGTGCCGACCAGGGCCTGGCGGAAAAAAAGATGCCGCTGCGGCCGCTCGCATCGCTGTAGTTCACCAGGGCCCTCGCCTTGATCAGGCTGGAGCGGGATCGCGAGGGCATGGCCGCGTTCGACAAGGCGCTGGCGACGGCGGTGCGTGCCGGGCTGCTGGGGATGGAAGCGGCGATTCGGGGCAATATCGCGGACTATTACCTGATCCACCGGGAATACGTGCATGCGGAACAGGAGGCGCGCAGGGCGCTGGTCGCATCGGACAAGGTCAGCGACCGGAACCTCATCCAGATGGCCCGCGCCAATCTCGGTTTCGCCCTGATGGGGCAGGGGCGCATCGCCGAGGGCACGCCTTACGTCGACGGCGTGATTGCGCAGATGCGCAAGGAAAAAACCACGGCGGACCTGGAGGCGATGCTGGACGAGAAAGGCCGCATGCTGGAGCGCGCGGGGCAGTATGAGCACGCGCTGGAGATCGTCCGCGAGCAGCAGTCGCTGCAACAGCAGAGCGCCCGGGTGGCGCGCGACCGCGCGATCGCCGCGCTGCAGGAAGAATTCGATGCCCACCAGCGCAGCCAGCAGATCGTCCTGCTGCAGCGCGAGAACAAGCTCAAGGATGCCGAGCTGAGCAACCGGCGCACGGTGCAGTTCGCGACCACGTTCGCCGCCGTGCTGACGGTGCTGGCGGGCGCCGTCGTGTACGTCATGTACCGGCGCGCGGCGCGCAGCAACGCCCAGCTGAAGGAACTCAACGTGCAGCTCGAATTCCGCTCGACGCACGACGCCCTGACGGGATTGCACAACCGCCGTTCGCTGACGAACCGGATGACGTGCCGGAACGGGACCGGCCGGGATGACCGCCGCCACAATGGACGCGACGGCGTCGACTGCTTCGTCCTCATGGACATCGACCACTTCAAGAGCATCAACGACCGCTGGGGGCATGGCGCGGGCGACGCGGTCCTGGTCGACGTCGCGCGCCGGCTCGCCGCGGCCGTGCGCGATACCGACATGGTGGTGCGCTGGGGCGGCGAGGAATTCCTGGTCTACGCGCCCGCCATGGACCCTGGCAGCATCGCCGGCATGGCGGGGCGAATCTTGGAGACGGTCGGCACGGCGCCGGTCGACGCGGGCGGTTGCCGGATTCCGGTGACGCTCACCGCGGGCGTCGTCGCGGTGCCGTTCGTGGCCGGCGACGCATTCGACTGGCGGTGCGCCATGCGCCTGGCCGACTGGGCGCTTTACCAGGGCAAGGCGCAGGGCCGCAACCAGGCCCGCATCGTGACCCGCCTGTGCGCGTCGGCCGCCACCGTGATGGCGGCGCTGGAGCGTGACGGCGATGGCGACGGCGCCGCGGTCGGCGCGCTGCTGGCGCTCGACTGCCTGCACGGCCCGCGCCAGGACCCGGCGCGCCCGCCGCAAGCCGCCGTGCGCGATGCCGGCACCGGCGCCGCCACGCTGCACATCCTCGCCGGCACCTGAACGCCGGCGCCGGCCGGCGTCAACCGCGCCGCGCCGCCTCGATGGCCGCGACGTCGATCTTCTTCATCGTCATCATCGCCTCGAATGCCCGCTTGGCCGCGGCCCGGTCGGTGCCGGTGACGGCGTCCATGAGCACGCGCGGCGTGATCTGCCACGACAGGCCCCACCGGTCCCGGCACCAGCCGCATTCTTTTTCCTGGCCGCCGTTGCCGACGATCGCATTCCAGAAGCGGTCGGTCTCGGCCTGGTCGTCGGTCGCAACCTGGAACGAAAACGCCTCGTTGTGCTGCACGCCGGGGCCGCCGTTCAGGCCGAGGCAAGGGATGCCCATGACCGTGAATTCGACCATCAGCACATTCCCCTGCTGGCCGGCGGGATAGTCGCCGGGCGCGCGGTGGACCGCGCCGACGGCGCTGTCCGGAAACGTCCCGGCATAGAACGTTGCTGCGTCCAGTGCGTCGTTGTCATACCAAAGGCAAATCGTATTCTTGCTCGCCATATTCCCTCCTTGGTTGATGAGTCGTCGGGGCTGCGTGCGGCAACCGCCGGGAACGATAGCACGTCCGCGGTGGCACGGCTGCGTTCCGCCGGCATGGACGGCGTTTACTCCGCCGGCGGCGCGGGTGGCACCGGCACCGGATGTCCGGTCAGCGGCAGGTCGGGCAAGAACAGCAGCGCAATGAGTCCCGCCAGCACGATCAGCGCGCCGGCGCCGAAGATGTTGGCGATGGCGTGGCGGTACACGTCCACCGTCACGGCCTGCGCGGCGGGCAGCGCGGCCGCCGCGCCGTGCGCGCCCGCGCGCGCGACCGCCGTGATGCCGTGCGCGTGCACCTGGTGCGCGAGGATGGCGCCGGACCCCGTCACGCCCAGCAGGCCGCCGAACGAGCGGAAGAAGGTCAGCATCGCCGTGCCCACGCCGCGCCGCGGGACGGGCAAGGCGTTCTGCACGGCGATCGTCATGTTGGGCATGACGAGGCCCAGTCCCGCGCCCAGCATGAAGATGGCCGGTTCGATGATCCAGTAGCCGCGCGCCGTCTCCATGCCCCAGGCGAGGACCGCGAACGCCAGCACGGCCGCCGCCAGTCCGCCCACCTGCACGGCCTTGTACCTGCCCGAGCGCGACAGCACGCGTCCGTTCAGGGTCGACGAACCGATCATCCCGACCATCATCGCCACCGTCATCATGCCCGAATGCGCCGGGCTGTTGCCCATCACGAGCTGGAAGAACAGCGGGAAGAACACGCTGGCGCCCATCAGGCCCATGAACGTGAGCGCCATCACGACGCTGGCGATGTTGAAGACGCGGTTCGCGAACAGGTCGGGCGGGAGCACGGGTTCTTGCGCGCGGCGCAGGTGCACGAGCAGCCAGCCGCCGAGCACGATCGTGAGCGCGGCGCAGACCTGCACCTGGGCGGAATCCCACGCCCATTCCGTGCCGCCCAGCGCGAGGATCAGCAGCAGGGCGGTGATGGACACGGTGAGCAGCACGGAGCCGAGGTAATCGATGCGGTGCGCGTGCGTGCGCACGGGCTTGCGCAGCGAGTGCGCGATGGCGTAGAAGGCCAGCGCGCCGATGGGCAGGTTGATGAAGAAGATCCAGTGCCACGACAGCAGGTCGGTCATGACCCCGCCCAGCACAGGGCCGAGCACGCTGGTGACGGCGAACACGATGGCGATCGAGCCCTGGCGGCGCGCGCGTTCCTTGGGGGGCACGAGGTCGCCGATGATGATCTGCGCCAGCGGCATGAAGCCGCCCGAGCCCATGCCCTGGATGGCGCGGAAGGCGATCAGCTGCGTCATGCTCTGCGCGAAGCCGCACAGCACGGAGCCGAGCAGGAACGTAGCCAGCGCCGTGAAGATCATCGGACGCCGGCCGTACTGGTCGGCCAGCTTGCCGTACAGCGGCATCGTCGCGGTGGACGCGAGCACGTACGCCGTGACGACCCAGGACAGGTGCGCCATGCCGCCCAGGTCGCCGACGATGCGGGGCAGGGCGGTGGCGACGATGCTCTGGTCGAGCGCGCCGAGGCCCAGCACGGCCATCAGGGCCAGGTAGACGGAACGGATCTCGCGCGCGTCGGCGGGGAGTTCAATTTTCATGGTCGGCGAGGATGTTGAGGGCGTCGACGGCGCCGGCGAGCGCCTCCATCTGGTCGGGCGACAGGCGGGCGATGCGTTGCGACAGCCAGTCGTGGCGCAAGTCGCGCAACTGGCGCAGCGCGGCGTGGCCGGCCTGGCTGACGTGCAGGCCGCTGCGGCGCCGGTCCTGTTCTGGCGGCGCGGCGCGCTCGACGAGGCCCGCCGCTTCCAGCGCCTTCACCTGGCTGCTCATGGTCGGGCTGCGCACCTGCTGCATGCGCGCCAGCTCGGCCACGCCGATGCCGGGATGTTCGTGGATCAGGTGCAGCAGCATCGTCTGCATCAGCGACAGGCCCTGTTGCTGGCGCTCGGTGTCGCGCCGCATCTTGCGCACGATGCCCTTGAGGGCCGTGCGCAGGTCTTCGGACAGGCGGGCAACGCGTTCGTCCGGTGTGGTGGCGGGTAAGTGGGTCATCTTTAATATAGGTAGGCTACCTAACTATATTACGCCGGCGGCGCGCCGAGTTCAAGACGTTCTTCAGGCGTTCTTCAAGCGGACGCCGCACGATGTGTTTTTGGATACTTTTGATGCTTCGGTGACAATGCACGCATTTTTTCGGCGGCGGGCCTGCTAAGGTGGCGGCCATGTCTGTTCAAGATCCCGGCCGCAATCGTCGCATCGCCACCATGCATTTTCGAGTACAACTGGACCGTTCCCTTGCCGTGCTGTCGGCGTGCGGCCTGTCGCGCCGCCATGCCGCGCCGCTGCTGTTCCGGCTGCTGTGGAAGCTCGGGGTCAATGTCCGTCCGCCCCATTTCCTTGGCTTCGCCCACGTCGCGCTCGTCTACGGCACCTGGTTCGCGGGCGCATGGGGCGTGTTCATGTGGATGCTGGTGTGGTCCCAGCAGGGCGTCGGCATGGCCGGCGTGGCGCTCAGGGCCGGCATCGCGGGCGCGTGTTTCGGGGTGATGATGGCCTGGTTCTACACGCGCGAACGCAGGGAATTCGCCTTGCCGGCGTGGGAATCGCTGGGCCGGGAGTAGCGGGCGCGACGGATGGCCCGGCTGCGGGTCGCCGGCGTCAGGCCGCCTGCCGGCCCAGCGCCGCCATCACCTCGTCCACGCCGATCCTGTCGACCCAGTCGTCGCGCCGCGCCACCGTGATGATGGTGCTGTTGCGCTTGTCGATCGGCGCCCATTCCGGATTCTTTTGCCGCATCAGGGCGATGACGGGCACGTGCACGGCATTCGCCAGGTGCATGACGGCCGTCTCGACGGAGACGATCAGCTTGCACAGGCTGAGGATGGCTGGCAGCTGGAAGAAATTGTCTTCGGCGCTGAACAGATGGGTATGCGCGAGGTCGTGGCCGGTGAACAGGGCGCGGGCGCGCGCCAGGTCTTCGGGGACGACGTTGACGATGAAACCGGCATCGCGCCAGGCGCCGTCGCGCTGCATCGTGCGGATCAGTTCGATGACCCGTTCCAGCGGCCAGGAGCGCTCGACCGACTTCGAATACGCATTCAGGAACACGACCTTGGGTGCCCGGGTTCCGGCGCCGTCGAACCCCCAGGCGGCGAACTGGCCGCGCGCATAGTCCATCCAGCGCGCGGGAATGGACAGCACGGGATAGCGGGCGGCCGGCGAAATCGCAATGCCGAACAACTGGGTGAACCAGCCGGCGTAGATGTCGCTGATGTGCTGGTCCGGATGCGATGCGGCGTTGTAGGCGGGGATGAAGGCATCCAGCTTGCGGTAGCAGAGGTGCTTGGGCAGGTCGTAGGCCCGCACGCGCTTTTTCTGGCCCACGACGAAGCCGTGCGGGCTGATCTTGCGCGCCAGGCCCGCATACTTGTGCCGGTCGAGTACGGCGAGGGACACGACGACCGGGTAATCCTGCCGCTGCGCTTCCTGCAGCGAGGCCTTGTACAGCGCCGGGCTGTAGGTTTCGTCGTAGACCTTGTCGATGTACGGGCACTCGGCCAGCCAGTCGTACAGGGCGTATTTTTTCAGGTGCGGCCAGTCCGCCGCCCGGTGCGTGCGGCGGCGCTCGTCGACCCACAGGTGGATCTTCAGGTGCGGGAAGGCGTGCGCGAACGCGGCGAAGCAGCTCTGCAGGTAAGTGAAGTCGCCCAGCGCCAGGTGGGCGATGAACAGGATCTTGTCGGAACGGGCCAGCAGTGCACGGTCGACCAGTGCCGTGCGCGACCCCGCATCCGTCAGCCAGTCGGCCTCGAACGCGGCCGGGTCGGCCTGCCTGAAATTGATGGCGGCGCCCGGGTGCGTCCGGCCGCCCCAGCTGTCCAGTTTCAGCGTCTGTTCACTCGAGATTTTCATGGTCAAGACAAAAGCGCATGGTCATGGGGACGCAAAGATTGTAGAGGCGAATGGCCGGATAAGAACGGGCGGCGCTGTAAAGTTGGGTAAAGCTTTTGTTAAGAATTAGCAGACTTTAATGACATCCGTGTTGCACGCCGGCGCAACGTGAAGGTGGCTGAATCGTAAATATTCCACCCCGTCAGTCTGCCAGATTGCATGGAAAAGCGATGCACTGTTGAGGTTACAAGTTGTAACGACACGTATCGTGCGGCATGGCGCAAGGACGCCATGCCGCATCGAGATGGGCACTGCCGGCCCGGAGCGTCAGCCGAGGTTGCTGCCGCGGATCTTGCTCAGGTCGGTATCGCTGCCGGTCGTGCCGGACCGCGGATCGAGGCTGCCGCCAGCGCCCCCGCCGGATAGTGCACTGCCGGCACCCGTGCCCGTGCCGGCCGAGCCGGCATGGCCGGCGCCCATCGAGCCCATGCCGGCGCCCACGCCCGTGCCGGCACCGCCGGCCGTGCCGCGCATCCCCACGTTCGGCCCCATGCTGGGCGCGCCGGGACGCGTGGGGTCGGTGCCGTAGAAGCTGTGGATGCTCTGGGCCCACTGGGTGTCGGCCATGTCGGGCCACGCATCCTTGTCGAAGCCGGGCGCGTTTTGCAGGCGCTGCTTGTCGATGTCGAGCACGAAGCGCTTGTTGACGGTGTCCAGGTGCAGGGCTTGCCAGGGCACGGCGAACAGCTTGTCGCCCATGCCCAGGAAGCCGCCGAAGGACAGCACGGCGTAGGCCACCTGGCCGGTCTGCATGTCGAGCATGATTTCCTTGATGTCGCCCAGGTCGTCGTCAGTGGCGTTGACGACGCTGTCGCCGATCAGGGTGTCGGCGCCCATCAGTGACGGGCCGGGGCCGGCATGGCCCGCGCTTGTGCCCGTGGTTTTGTACATGCCATATTTGTCGCGATCTGCGTAAGTCATCTCGTCCTCCTGATGTCGATGATTGCAGGGCCGTCGGGGTGGCAATCCGTTCAGGGTAAGGGGACCGGCCGGCACGCGTTTGCGTTCGATCAATCGTGTCCGATCGCGGCGCGGCGGCCCGCTGGATGGCATTCCGACGGGAGCGATACTAGTCCCAATCCGCGTTGCCGCGCGCTCGCTAGACGCGGGGAAAGAAACTTGGCGCCACGGCTTCCGGCACAGTTCGAAAGGTAGCGTCCCGTAATACTTGGTGAGAATTCAAGCCCATTCACTCGACTATCATGCTGGACCTAGTTCATGATCAATGACGCAACGGAACTTATGAAGGAGAGACGATGAAACGATGGATGCTGGCAGTACTGATGTGTGCGGCAGGTGCCGCACAGGCGAACTCGGCATGCGACAAGCCGAAAAAGGATTTCGACGGCCTGTATTGCCTGAACAAGGTGTACCAGGAAGCGGACAATGAGCTCAACAGCACCTACGGCAAGTTGGCCGGCAAGCTCGATGCGGACGGCAAGAAGCGCCTGAAGACCGGCCAACTGCAGTGGATCGACGAGCGCAACGACAACTGCTCGCGCCACGAAGGCAGCGCGTTCTACGTCAACCTCGAGTGCGCGACCGGCACGACCGTCAGGCGCGGGCAATTCCTGCAGGACCGGCTGCGCGAGTGCGTGAGCTCGGGCTGCCAGAACAGCAAGCTGTAAGGCGTCCGGCCGCCGCGCACGCGGATCAGTCCAGGTCGGACGCGTCGTGGCGCTCCAGCACCTGTTCCTCCGGCTTGCCGCGCACGCGGTTGACCTTGCGGCCGCGCATCACAGCCGGCCGCGCCAGGATCTCGTCGGCCCAGCGGCGCACCTGCTGGTACTGGTGCACGGCCAGGAATTCGCCGGCGTCGTACAGCTCGCCCAGCACGAGGCCGCCGTACCACGGCCAGATCGCCATGTCGGCGATGGTGTAGTCGTCGCCGGCCACGAAGCGGCGCCCCGCCAGCAGGCGGTCGAGCACGTCCAGCTGGCGCTTCGTTTCCATTGCGTAGCGGTTGATCGGGTATTCCAGCTTTTCCGGCGCATAGGCGTAGAAATGGCCGAAGCCGCCGCCGACGAACGGTGCCGAGCCCATCTGCCACATCAGCCAGTTGAAGGTTTCCGTGCGGGCCGGGATGTCGTTCGGCAGGAACGCGCCGCCGAATTTTTCCGCCAGGTAGACGAGGATCGAACCGGACTCGAACACGCGCACGGGCGCGGGGCCGCTGCGGTCGACGAGGGCCGGGATCTTCGAATTCGGGTTGATGCCGACGAAGCCGCTGCCGAACTGCGCGCCTTCGTTGATCCGGATGAGCCAGGCGTCGTATTCCGCGCCCGCGTGG
>Ga0209148_1000494_pt1 | contig 40351 bp, 35 predicted proteins | sample AraplaCol_mMF_r2_2_FD_184288 | JGI IMG/M metagenome (GOLD analysis project Ga0209148, IMG submission 184288) | Arabidopsis root microbial communities from North Carolina, USA - plate scrape CL_Col_mMF_r2 (SPAdes) (version 2) | ecosystem: Host-associated > Plants > Roots > Endosphere | place... | reverse complement strand
CGATCGGATTCTGGGTGGCGCTGGGCGGCGCGATCCTCGGCGGCCTGCTGCTCAACATCATGCCCTGCGTCTTCCCGATCCTGAGCCTCAAGGCGCTGAGCCTGGCACGCGCGGGCGAGGCAGAGAGCGAGGCGCGGGGCGAGGCGGTTGCCTACACGCTCGGTGTGGTGCTCGTGTGCGCTGCGCTCGGTGCGGCCCTGCTTGGGTTGCGCGCGGCGGGCAGCCTCGCCGGCTGGGCGTTCCAGTTGCAGGATGCGCGGGTGATTGCCGGCCTACTGCTGCTGGTGCTGGCGATCGGGCTCAATCTTGCGGGCCTGTTCGAGCTGCCGGTCCTGTCGGGCGGCGGTTCGCTCGCGGGCAAGGGCGGCAAGACCGGCGCTTTCTGGACGGGCGCGCTCGCGGCGTTCGTCGCGACGCCGTGCGCCGGGCCTTTCCTTGGCGTGGCGCTCGGCACGGCAGTGGTGCTGCCCGCGGCGGAGGCGATGGCGATCTTCGTCGGATTGGGGCTGGGGCTGGCCTTGCCCTTCCTCCTGCTAGGTTTCGTGCCCGCGGTGCGCCGCTGGCTTCCGCGCCCGGGGGCCTGGATGGATACGTTCCGCCATATCCTGGCGGTGCCGATGCTGCTGACCGCGCTGGGACTGGCGTGGGTGCTCGGGCGTCAGGTGGGCGTCAACGGCATGACGGTCGGTCTCGCTGCATCCCTGTTGCTTGCGCTGGGCCTGTGGTGGGCGGGGCGGCGCCAGATTGCCTTCAAGACGGGTGCCTGGTGGCCCGCGCTGGTGGCATTGATCGCCGCGGGTGCGCTGGTGGCGACGATGCCGCGCGAGGCGCCCAAGGCGGCGGCAGCCGCGGAGGCCGGCACGGTCGCGTTCGACGAGGCCAAGCTCGAACAGCTGCGCAAGGACGGGAAACCGGTCTTCCTCTATTTCACCGCGGATTGGTGTCTGACCTGCAAGGTCAACGAGAAGGCCGCGATTGAGCGGACCGAGGTGACCAAGGCCTTTGCCGACAAGCATGTGGTGGTGATGGTGGGCGACTGGACGCGGGGCGATCCGGCGATCAGCCGGTTCCTGGCCAGCCATGGCCGCTCAGGTGTTCCCTTCTATCTCTTCTACCCCGCGGGTGGGGGCGAGCCCCATGAGCTACCCCAAATATTGACGCCGGGGCTGCTGGCCGGGCTCGCCTGACAAAAGAAAACCCCGCGAGCGGCCCGACGTGGAGACGAGCTGCTCGCGGAGTAGGCCTGATCCTTAAGGGAGAGGGCGGGATCAGGCACCGTCTGCCTGCGCCCGGATCCGCCCTAGAGGGGCTGACGGGCCAGGGCGCGGACGAACGGATCGGGATTAGAGGTTGGAACCGCCGCTGACTTCGAGCGAGCGTCCATCGACCCAGCGCGACGCATCAGAGGCGAAGAACAGCACCGCGTCGGCAATGTCGTTCGGCTGGCCGATCCGCTTCAGCGCCTGCACGCTCTTGATATACTCGCGGCTTTCCTCGGTGCCGAGGAAGTCCTGCGCCATGTCGGTGTCGATTGCACCCGGCGCCACGGCGTTGACGCGAATGCCGCGCGTGCCCAGTTCCTTGGCGAGGCCGCGGACGATCACCTCGACCGCGCCCTTGGTGGCGGAATAGGCCGAGATACCCTCGAACGCGACGCGCGCCACGACCGAGGACAGGAAGATCACGCTCGATCCCTCGCCGAGCAGGGGCAGCAGTTCCTGAGTGAGGAAGTAAGGCGCGCGGACGTTGATCGCAAACTGGCGGTCGAACGATTCGATGCCTTGCGCTTCGAATGGCGAAAGCTCCGCGACACCGGCATTGTTGACCAGCACGTCGAGCTTGCTGATGCCCAGGCCCTTTACGGCCTCGGCTAGCGTGTGTGCGCCATCGGCGGCGGAAAGGTCCGCGCCGACCGCATCGGCCTGCCCGCCCTTGGCGCGGATTTCGGCGACGAGTTCGTCGGCGGCGGTCTTGCTGGCGGAATAATGGACGATCACGCGTGCCCCGGCTTCGGCGAGGCGGGCGGCGCTGGCGCGGCCGATGCCACGCGATGCGCCGGTGACGAGGGCGATTTTGTTGGTAAGGTCAGTCATTGCTCATCTCCCTGAAGGGTTGCTTCGGAGAAATGGTGCGCGTTGGCCGCAGCCCAATCGGGAGATTCTATACTGATTGGTAGGAAAAGTTTGATAGCTGACTTTAGAGTGACTTAGCCTTCGATTTCTCGCGGTCCGGCTGCCGCGGATGCATTGGAATCCTTGCGCACCCATACCCGCGCGCCGCCGATCCAGGTTTCCAGCACCTTGGTATCGCGTAGGGATTTGCTGTCGACCTGGAAGGGATCGCGGTCGAGCAGGATGAAATCGGCATAATGGCCGGGCGTCAGGCTGCCGATCCGGTCCTCGGCCTTGGCGGCATAAGCGCCGCCGGTGGTGAAGGCGGCGAAGGCCTGGACCAGGCTGATCTTCTGATCGGGCAGGAAGCCGCCGGGCGGATCGCCTGCCGCATCCTCGCGCGTGACCGCGTCGGCCATGCCTGGGAAGGGATTGGGATCCTCGACCGGATAATCCGACCCGAAGGCGAGCGGGACATGCTCGTCGAGCATCGTCTTCTCGGCATAGGCGCCCTTGAGCCGTTCGGGCCCGAGCCGTTTGACCGCCATCGCATGGTCCGAAGTCGCATGCGTCGGCTGCATCGAGGCGATCGTGCCATATTTAGCCATGCGCGGCAGGTCTTGGGGGGCGATGATCTGGGCATGCTCGATCCGCCAGCGCCGGTCGCCGGTATAGGTCTGCGCCATCTCTTCGATCGCATCCAGAACCTGCGCATTGGCGGCGTCGCCGATCGCGTGGACCGCGACCTGGAAGCCGTCCATCGCGGCGCGGCTCATCAGGTTCTTGAGCTTGGCATCGTCCATGAATTGTAGGCCGCGCGTCGACGGCATGTCGGTATAAGGCTGCTTGAGCCAGGCGCCGCGCGATCCGAGCGCCCCGTCGGCGAAGAGCTTGACGCCGACCATGCGGAGCCGCCCGCCATAGAGCCATCCGGTCGGCTGCGATCCGGCGATGGTGAGCGTGGTGTCGACGCCCAGCCCATAGCTGGTGATGCGCACGCGCAGCCGGTCGGTATCGCCCAGCCGGCGCAGCGATTCCCAATCGTCGACGCTCGTGCCCATGTCGCAGGTCGCGGTGACGCCGTCGGCGATCAATATCTCCTGCGCCTTGGCCATCGCCGCATCGCGTTCGCGCGGCAAAGGCGTGGGCGCGGCTTTCTCGACCAGGCGGCGCGCGGCATCGACGAACAGGCCGGTCGGGTTACCTTTGGCGTCGCGCTCGATCCGGCCGCCGGCGGGATCGGGCGTGTGCGCGGTGATCCCCGCCGCTTTCATCGCGGCGCTGTTCACCAGCACCGCGTGGCCATCGACGCGCTCGAGGATAACCGGGCGATCGCCGGTGAACGGATCGAGATCGGTTGCGGTCGGGAAGCGGCCGAGCTTCCATTTCTCCTGATTCCACCCGCCGCCCCGGATCCAGGCGGGCGTCTCATGCTCTGCGACGTAGCGCTGCAGGCGGTGCTGCGCGTCCTCCAGGCTATTGGTCTCGGTCAGATCGAGGCTCAGGGCCTGGAAGCCTAGGCCCGAGACATGGCCGTGCGCGTCGATCAGCCCGGGCAGCAGCGTGCGATGCTGCCCGTCGAGCCGGAAGGAGGGGCGTTCGGGGCGCGGATCGCCATCGTGCAACAGCTTCTCGACGCGGCCGTCCTTGCCGATCAGCAGCCCGCTGAAATGTTCGAGCTGGCCTTCATTGTTCATCGTGTAGCCGTCGATATTGTCGACCAGCCCCTCCGGCGAGATCGGCACTTCGGGCGGGGGCGGCGGGGGCTGTTTGCGTGCCTGCGCGGGGGCGACCAGCGCCAGGGCGATCGCGCTGCCGAGCAGGAGCGCCCTCATCGGCCAAGCCTGCGGATGATCGAGGACGTATCCTGGCGGCCGCCGCCCATTTGCTGGACCTCGGCATAGAATTGGTCGACCAGAGCCGCGAGCGGGAGCGTCGCGCCGTTGCTGCGCGCCTCCTCCAGCGCGAGGCCGAGATCCTTGCGCATCCAGTTGACGGCGAAGCCGAAGTCGAACTCGTCCTTCGCCATCGTCGCCCAGCGATTCTGCATCTGCCAGCTGCCCGCAGCGCCCGCCGAGATCGCCTCGAACACCTTGTCGGTGTCGAGGCCCGACGCTTGCGCGAAGCGGAGCGATTCGGCGACGCCCTGGATCACGCCCGCAATCGCGATCTGGTTGCACATCTTGGTGGTCTGGCCCGCGCCCGCGTCGCCGACGTGGACGATCCGCGCGGCATAAGCCTGCATCAAGGGTTCTGCGGCGGCGAACGCCTCCGCGCTGCCGCCGCACATGATGGCGAGCTTGCCATTCTCGGCGCCGGCCTGGCCGCCCGACACCGGCGCGTCGACCACGAGCAGGCCCTTGTCCGCGCCTTCCTTGGCCAGCCGGCGCGCAATGTGCGCGGAAACAGTTGTGTGATCGACGAACAGGGCGCCCTTCCGCATTGCGGCGAAAGCGCCATCCGGCCCAAGCGTCACCTCTTCCAGATCGTGATCCGCACCGACGCAGGTGAAGACCGCATCCGCGCCCTCGGCCGCTGCGACCGGCGACGGCGCGCGCTTGCCCTTATATTTGGCGACCCAGGCCTCGGCCTTGGCGGGATTGCGGTTGAAGACGGTGACGTCGTGCCCGGCGGCGGCGAGATGCCCCGCCATCGGTGCACCCATCACACCCAGTCCGATGAAGCTGACTTTTGCCATGTGCGTCCTAGAAGAGAAGCGGTCCTTCCTTACCGCTCGGGCCGAACTTGTCGAAGCCCTGTCTTCCTCTCGCGGGAAGAAGGACAGCCCTTCGACAAGCTCAGGGCGAACGGGAGGGTGGCGATGCCTTAAAGGCACGCTTGTCGAGGCGCCAGAGTCACTGGGGTTCAAAAAGCGCGAACAGGGGCCTAGGGCGGAACGGTTATGGCAACTCTTCAAAAGTCCGCTGCGGCCTCTGCGCTGCCTGTCTCCATCGACGACGTCCGGGCCGCGCATGGCCGGATTATGTCGTCGATCGTGATGACGCCGACTTTGATTAGCCGCACGTTAGGCCAGCTCACCGGTGCGACCGTCTATCTCAAGTTCGAAAACCTTCAGTTCACCGCCGCCTACAAGGAACGCGGCGCACTCAACAAATTGCTGCAACTGGACGAAGGCGCGCGGGAGCGCGGCGTGATCGCGGCGTCCGCCGGCAATCACGCGCAGGGTCTCGCTTATCATGGCGCACGGCTGGGTATCCCGGTCACGATCGTGATGCCGCGTACCACGCCCAACGTTAAGGTCAGCCAGACCCAGGGGCATGGCGCCACCGTCGTCCTCCATGGCGAGAAGTTCGATGAATCGCTCGCTTATGCCTATGACTTGGCGGCCGAGAAGGGCCTGACCATCGTTCATCCCTTCAATGACCCCGAGGTAATTGCGGGCCAAGGCACGGTCGCGCTCGAAATGCTCGAGGCTGCGCCCGATATCGACACGTTGATCGTCCCGATCGGCGGCGGCGGGCTGATCTCGGGCTGCGCCACGGTCGCCAAGGCCAAAGGCGGGATCGAGGTGATCGGCGTCCAGGCCGAGCTCTACCCCTCCATGTACAACCGCATGAAGGGCGAAAGCCTTCCCTGCCATGGCGATACCCTCGCCGAGGGTATCGCGGTTAAGGAGCCGGGCTCGATCACCGCGCAGATCGTCGCCGACCGCGTCGACGATATCGTGCTGGTGAGCGAGCGCCACCTGGAGCAGGCGGTGTCGCTTTTGCTCCAGATCGAGAAGACCGTGGTCGAAGGCGCGGGCGCGGCGGGTTTCGCGGCGTTGCTGGCCGATCCCGAGCGCTTCCGCGGCAAGACCGTCGGCATCGTGCTGTGCGGCGGCAATATCGACACGCGCCTGCTGGCGAACGTGCTGCTTCGCGATCTTGCCCGTTCTGGCCGGCTCGCACGGCTGCGTATCAAGCTGCAGGACCGGCCGGGCGCGCTCTACCATGTCGCGCGCATCTTCGATCAGGAACAGGTCAACATCATCGAGGTCTATCACCAGCGCGTCTTCTCGACGCTGCCGGCTAAGGGCCTGATCACCGATATCGAATGCGAGACGCGCGATGCGGCGCACCTCGCTGGGCTGATGGCGGCGCTCGAAGTCGAAGGCTATGAAGTCAGCATGGTGGAATTGGCATAGTTCGGTGTCTCAGCTGCGCTGAAACGTTCCGCACCGGCGAGCACCGCCACCCGACCTCCCAACAATATAATATGGGAGGTCGGGTGGCGGTGCGGGCCGGTGCGGAACAACAAAAGTGCCACCGAATACCGTAACGATTATTTGACGATTCGGGGCGGTGCTTAACCATCAAAGATGGTGAATCGTCTTTTCATTGCACCCTACAAGAGGCATAGTCGTTCCCGTCGGGCGATTAGGCAAAAGGGTACGCACAAGCGTGAGCGCGCAGTTCAAGTTTCCGAGGTTCTTCGTAACCTCGCCTGCGCCTTGCCCCTATTTGCCGGGGCGCACCGAGCGCAAGGTCTTCACCGAATTGTCAGGCAGCCATGCCGCCGAGCTCAATGAAGCGCTTGGCCGGATCGGCTTCCGCCGCAGCCAAGGCGTCGCTTACCGTCCGAGCTGCACCGATTGCCAGGCCTGCGTTTCGGTCCGGGTCGTCGCAAACGAATTCAAGCCCAACGGTACCCAGCGCAAACTGATCAAGCGCAACGCCGATCTGGTGGTCAATGCGTGCGAACCGTGGACGACCGATGAGCAATTCCGGTTGCTGCGCCGCTACCTGGCCGCGCGCCATCCTGGCGGCGGCATGGCCGAGATGGACGAGCTCGATTTCGCCGACATGGTCGAGCAGACGCCCGTCACCACCTTCATCGTCGAATATCGCGAGCCTTCGACCGACGGGAAACCGGGAAAATTGGTCGGCGCCTGCCTGACCGACCAGCAGTCGGACGGCCTGTCGATGGTCTACAGCTTCTTCGATCCGGATCTGGAAGATCGACCAGGTCTGGGCACCTACATAATCCTCGACCATATCCACCGGGCGCGCGCCGCCCGCCTGCCCTTTGTCTATCTGGGCTATTGGGTGAAGGGCTCGGCGCGGATGCAATATAAGGTCCGCTTCCAGCCGATCGAGCGGCTCGGCCCCAATGGCTGGCGCCGCTTCGACGCCGCCGACATCGAGCCCGGCCTGCCGCCCGCGACCGGCGGCATGAAATTCCCCAGGCTGTAAGCAAGCCAGAGCGCGTTCGCCCTCTCGACAAGGCGAAATTATCATATAAATTACCAGCCCCAGGACTGCCCGCGACGAAAGCGGCGCGGCACGGGAGGGGCATAAATCATGCAAATGGGCACGATCGATATCGTCGTCGTCATTCTCTATGCGGTGGCGATCTTCGGGTTGGCCCAATGGGTTTCGCGCGACAAGGCCGGGGCTGCACCCAAGAACACCACCGACTATTTCCTCGCATCGAAGAACCTGCCCTGGTGGGCGATCGGCGCCTCGCTGATCGCGGCCAATATCTCGGCCGAGCAGATCGTGGGCATGGCAGGCTCGGGCTATGCGATCGGCCTCGCCATCGCCTCCTACGAATGGATGGCGGCGGCAACCCTGCTGCTGGTCGGAAAATTCTTCCTTCCGATCTTCCTGCGCAACGAGATCTACACGATGCCGCAGTTCCTGGAGCGGCGGTACGGCAAGTCGATCCGCACGATCATGGCCCTGTTCTGGCTCGCGCTCTACGTGTTCGTGAACCTGACCTCGATCATCTGGCTGGGCTCGATCGCGGTGACCAAGGTCGCGGGCGTCGACCAGACTATCGCGCTGATCGCACTCGGCACCTTTGCCCTGCTCTATCAAATTCGCGGCGGGCTGAAGGCGGTCGCGCTGACCGATATCGTGCAGGTGACTCTGCTCGTCCTGGGCGGGCTGATCATCGTCGTGCTCACGCTCGGCAAATTGGGTGATGGCGCGGGCATCCTGGCGGGCTGGCACAAGCTTACGGCCGCCATCCCCGACCATTTCCACATGATCCTGAAAAAGGGCGATCCGCATTATATGGAGCTGCCCGGCCTGTCGGTGCTGATCGGCGGGATGTGGATCGCGAACCTGAGCTACTGGGGCTTCAACCAGTACATCATCCAGCGTGCGCTCGCCGCCAAGAGCATCGATGAAGCGCAGCGCGGCGTGCTGTTCGCGGCGTTCCTCAAACTGATCATGCCGCTGATCATCGTGGTGCCGGGTATCGCCGCGGTTCTGCTCGCGCCCGATCTGCCCAAGGCGGATGAGGCTTACCCCTCAATGATGCGGCTGCTGCCATCCGGTCTCCTAGGCCTGGTGTTCGCGGCCCTGATCGCGGCGATCATCGCGTCGACCGCATCCAAGATCAATTCGATCGCGACCATCTTCACGCTCGACATCTATGCCAAGTTCACCGGCAAATCCTCGGCGGTCGAAGACAAGAATGGCGGCCATGGCGCGCAGGAGCGCCACCTTGTGCTCGTCGGCCGGATCGCGGCGGTCGTGGCGATCATCATCGCGATCATCGTGGCGCGGCCTTTGCTGGGCAAATCGGACCAGGCGTTTCAGTTCATCCAGGAATTCACCGGCTTCTTTACGCCCGGCATCACCGTGATCTTCCTACTCGGCCTGTTCTGGAAGCGCGCAAACGAGGCCGGCGCGATCGCGGCGGCGGTGGGGTCGGTGATCCTGTCCTGGCTGTTCAAGGTCGAATGGGCGAGCCTGCCCTTCATGAACCGGATGGGCGTGGTGTTCCTGATCTCGGCCGCGCTCGCGATCCTGATCTCGCTGGTCACCCCGCAAAAGCCCGGAACGGATACGATCGAGACGGGGGATGTTGCATACCGCACGCGCACGGGCTTCAATGCGGGCGCGGTTGCGGTGATCCTTATTCTGATCGCACTCTATACGACCTGGTGGTAGGACGAGCGCGTGGCGGGGACGAACGGCAAGACGGCAAAGGACGTGAAGGGGGGCAGCCGCAACCTCACCTTCGGCATGCTCGATCAGCTTGGGCGCGCGATCGTCACCGGCCGCTACGACAATGAGCGCTTCCCGACCGAGGACGAACTTACCGCGCGCTACAATGTCAGCCGCACGGTGACGCGCGAAGCGGTAAAGATGCTCACCGCCAAGGGGCTGCTCAAGGCCAAGCCACGCGCGGGCACCACCGTCCAGCCGGCCGCCGCGTGGAGCTTCTTCGATCCCGACGTGCTGCGCTGGCTGCTGGAGCGCAAATTCTCGCTCGACCTGCTGCGTCACTTCAACGAGCTGCGCACCGCGATCGAACCGCAGGCGGCGGCGTTGGCGGCGCAGGCGGGCCCAGGTCCGGCGCATGACGCGATCGAAAAAGGCCTGCAGCGGATGGAGGCCGCCGAGCGCGGCGAGGAGGATACGCTTGAAGCCGATATCGCCTTTCACATCGCGGTGTTGGAAGCCTCGGCCAATCCCTTCTTCCTGCAGTTCCGCGATATGGTCGCGACCGCATTGCGCACGTCGATCCGCTTCACCAACCGCTTCAAGGGGCGCAGCGCCGATGTCGCCGCGCACCGTGCGGTCTTCACCGCGATCCAGGCGGGCAATCCACCTGCCGCACGCGCGGCGATGGCGGCGATTATCGGCGAGGTAATGGACTTCATCCACACGGCAGTGGACGCGCGGTAGATTCACGCCGTCAGCCTGAACCCTTCGCGCAGGAAGCCGCATTGATCATGCCGACGTGGTCAGCCCGGCGCGCGTCCCGCCGCCTACGCGCCGGTGGCGAGCAGGCGGCGATCACGCGCCAGGCGCATCGTCAGCGTGCCGCCGCCGTCGAGAAGCGCAGCACTATCACATTATGATAGGTCTGGCCCGGATCAAGCCGAGCCGAGCCGAAGCCCGGATGGTTGACCGTGTCGGGGAAGCCCTGCGGTTCGAGCACGATCGCGTCGCCCTGGCGGTAGAGATGCCCACTCTTGCCGACCGTGGTGCCGTCCAGGAAATTGCCCGAATAGAATTGCAGGCCGGGCTGGTTGGACAGCATTTCCATCACGCGGCCGCTGACCGGATCCTCGACGCGGACGAGGAGGCGTGGCGTTGGCGAGAGTGTCTTCGCGATCACCCAATTATGGTCGTAACCCTTGCCGTAGACGATCTGCTCGTCGGCGTCGCGCACGCGCGCACCGATCGCGGTGGGCTTGCGGAAATCGAACACCGTGCCGGTCACGTCACGGAACTCGCCGGTGGGGATCAGGCCCGAATCGATCGGCGTATAATGATCCGCCGGGATCGTCAGCAGCAGCCCCATCGCGCCCCGCGGCGACCCCTCGCCCGCCAAATTCCAATAGGCATGGTTGGAGAGGTTGACGACGGTCGGCTTGTCGGTCGTCGCCTTATAGTCGATCGTGAGCTGGTTCTTTTCGTCGAGGCTATAGGTCGCGGTCACGGTCAGCGTGCCGGGATAACCCATGTCGCCGTCGGGGCTCACATGGCGGAGCGTCACGCTCGCGACCGGGCTCTTGGCGACCGACACGACCTCCCAGACCGCCTTGTCAAAACCCTTGGGGCCGCCGTGGAGCGAGTTGACGCCGTCGTTGACCGGCACCTGATACTGCTTGCCGTCAAGCGTGAACTGGCCCTTGGCGATGCGGTTGGCGACGCGGCCGACGGTGGCGCCCATGAATTGCGGCTTGGCGATCAGCGCCTCGAGCTTTGCCGGGCTGACGATCACGTCGTCGAAATGGCCATGGCGGTCCGCCAGCTTGAGCGATTCAAGCGCGGCGCCATAGGATATGATTTCGGCCTTGGTGCCCGCCGCGTTGGAAAGCGTGATCGCCTCGACCGCTTGCCCGTCAGCCGTGCCGAACGGCGCGCGCGAGACGTCCGCAGCGGACACGCTGCCGGCACTCGCCGCAGCCAGCAGGGTCATCATCAATCTCCAATTGCGCATCTTGCTCTCCCGGTCGCATTTTGCCCATTTGTAGGACATTTCGCGTGCAGAGCAATTGCCTCTTATCATTCGACACAGTTGCGGCATGCCGGTGCCGGGCGGGGTCGCGCCAGCGATGGCGCTCCTCTCGATTTGCTTCCCCTCACACATACGGCTAACCGACACCGCTGCAATTCATACTATAATTGCACTGCGAGACGAGGATGCGAGACAACGGATTGGTCACGATCGACTGGGGGACGACCAACCGTCGCATCTTCCTGCTCGATGCCGAGGGGGCCGTGGTGCGGCGCGAGGCCGACTCGCAGGGCGTGACGGCGATTCCCGCGGGCGGCTTTCCCGACGAGATGAAGCGGCTGCGCGACCGCTTCGGCGACGTGCTCTTCCTGCTCGCGGGGATGATCGGCTCGAACCGGGGCTGGGTCGAGGCGCCCTATGCCCGTTGCCCCGTCACATTCGAAAGCCTGCGCGAATCCCTGCTTTGGGTCGAGCCCGGACGCACCGCGATCGTTCCGGGTGCCTGCGTTGATGCGGGGCGCACGGATGTGATGCGGGGTGAGGAAGTGCAATTGCTGGGCGCCGTCGCCGCCGGGCTGGTCGCACGCGACGCCCTGCTCTGTCTGCCAGGAACGCATGCCAAATGGGCGCGGGTGGTGGATGGGGTGCTAACGGACTTCCGCACGGTGATGACGGGCGAGATGTTCGCGCTGCTGCGCAATCACTCTTTGCTCGCCCCGCAACTTTCTTGCGACGTCGCGGCCGGAGATGCATTTCGTGACGGTGTGCGGTGCGGGCTGGCGGATGATGCTTTGCTTTCCAATCTGTTCGGGACGCGGGCGCGCATCCTGCTCGGTCGGCTCGATCCGGCGGATGCCGCCTCTTATGTCAGCGGGCTTCTGCTCGGGGCGGACCTCCGGATCGGCCTTGATGGTGCACCACGGGACCCGGTCGGGCTGATCGGCGACCCCGCGCTTACGCATCTTTACGGCGCGGCACTGGACGAAGCGGGCCGCACGCATCAGGAGGTTGACGGCGAACAAGCCTTCCTGGCGGGGATGGCAGTCTTGGCAGAGGGCATCCGATGACGGCGTTGCAATTGTTCCGCGATCATCTCGATCGCTGCCCGCTGGTGGCCATCCTGCGCGGCGTGAAGCCCGATGAGGTGATCGCGATCGGCGAGGCGCTGGTCGAGGCCGGCATCGAGATCATCGAGGTGCCGTTGAACTCGCCCGATCCGCTCGACAGTATCGCCGCGCTGGCGAAGCATTTCGGCGAGCGTGTGCTGATCGGCGCGGGTACGGTGCTGACGGTCGAGCAGGTCGGCCAGGTCGCGCGCGCGGGCGGGCGCATTATCGTCTCGCCCTCGACCGACTATGACGTGATCGCCGCGACCGCGGCCGAGGGGCTGGTCTCCGCACCAGGCTATTTCACGCCGAGCGAGGCTTTCCTCGCGCTTAAGGCGGGCGCGACCGCGCTTAAGCTTTTTCCGGCCGAGGCGGCGACGCCCGCGTTGGTGCGCGCACAACGTGCGGTGCTACCCAAGGACGTGCCGCTGCTGATCGTGGGCGGGGTCAAGCCAGACGCCGTCGGTCAATGGTTCGAAGCAGGTGCAAACGGATTCGGGCTCGGTTCCGCGCTTTACAAGCCGGGCCAGAGCGCGGCGCAGGTCGGGCAGCAGGCCCGCGATTTCGTGGCGGCAGTGAAGGAAGCGAAGCGTGACTGAAATACGGATCGGGATCGTCGGGTACGGCAAGATAGCGGAGGACCAGCATGTCCCGGCGATTGCGGGCAATCCGGCCTTCACGCTTGCGGCAATCGCATCGCGCCATGCGCATCCCGATCTGGGCGTGCCGACCTTCCACGATCCGGACGAGATGCTGCGGAGCGTGGAGCTCGACGCGGTCGCGATCTGCACCCCGCCGGGGCCGCGCCATGCGATCACCCAGCTCTGTCTTTCGTCGGGCCTGCATGTGCTGATGGAAAAGCCGCCCTGCTTGACTTTGGGCGAGGTAGCCGATCTCGCCGCGCGCGCGAAGGCGGTCAACCGGACATTGTTCGCCACCTGGCATTCGCGCTTCAACGACACGGTCGAAGCCGCCGCAAAGATCACGCATGCGGAAGGCGTTGCGACGATGGATATCCAGTGGCTGGAGGATGTCGACACCTGGCATCCCGGCCAGGACTGGATCTGGGAGCGTGGCGGTTTCGGCGTGTTCGATCCGGGTATCAATGCGCTCTCGATCGCGACCCTGCTCTGCCCCGATCCCCTGCTTGTCCGCAAGTCGGATCTGCGCATGGAAAAGCAGGGGCATCAGCCCGAGGGCGTCGTGCTCAAGCTTGCCACGGGTGGCGTCGAGGAGGGCATCGGCGCACGGTTCGAGTGGCGCTACCGCGGCACCGAGCAATGGACGATCGATCTCACCACCAAGGCGGGCACGAAGATCGCCCTGTCGAAGGGCGGGGCGGTTTTGCGGGTCAATGACGGGCCCGAGCGGCAGGCGCTGCGCGGCGAATATCCTGGCCTCTATGCACGTTTCGCGGAGCTGATCGCGGCGGGCGAGAGCGACGTGGATGTGGCACCGTTGCGCGTGGTGGCGGATGCCCTGCTCGCGGGCGAACGCGTGCTGGCCTAACCCTTCAGCGCGGCATCCAGCTTGCCCTTGTCGAGCGCGCCTTCCCAGCGCGCGACCACGATCGTCGCAACCGCATTGCCGATGAAGTTGGTCAGGCTGCGGCCCTGGCTCATGAAACGGTCCACGCCGAGGATGAGAGCCATGCCGCCGACCGGAATGTCGGGCACGATCGAGAGTGTCGCGGCGAGCGTGATGAAGCCCGCGCCGGTGACCCCGGCCGCACCCTTCGACGACAGCATCGCCACGCTGAGCAGCAACGCTTCCTGGCCGAGCGTCAGATGCACGTCGAGCGCCTGCGCGATGAACAGCGCGGCGAGCGTCATGTAGATGTTGGTACCGTCGAGGTTGAAGCTGTAGCCGGTCGGCACGACCAAGCCGACCACCGCCTTGTCGCAGCCCGCATCCTCCATCTTCTGGATCAGGCTGGGCAAAGCCGCTTCGGACGAAGAGGTGCCGAGTACGAGCAACAGCTCTGCCTTGAGGTAGCGCAGCAAGGCCCAGATCGAGAAGCCGTTGAGCCGCGCCACGAGCCACAGCACGATCGCGACGAACAGGAAGGCAGTGAGAAAGAAGCAGCCGACCAACGCGCCCAGATGGATGAGCGATCTCACGCCATATTTGCCGATCGTGAAGGCCATTGCACCAAATGTGCCCACTGGGGCCGCGCGCATCACGATGCCGACGATCCGGAACACGATCAGCGATATCTGGTCGAGCAGGTCGGACACAGGCTTGGCCCGCGCCCCGACCAGGCTGATCGCGATCCCGGTCAGCACCGCCAGGAACAGGGTCTGGAGGATACTGCCCGAGGTCAGCGCGGACAGCATCGTGTCGGGGATCAAGGCCATCAGGAAGCCGACCACGCTTTGTTCGTGCGACTGCTCGACATAATCGGCGACCGATTTGGTATCGAGGCTGGCGGCCGAGACGTGCATGCCCGTTCCCGGATGCGCGAGCTCTGCGACGATCAGGCCGAGGATCAAGGCGAAGGTCGAAAGGCAGAAGAAATAGAGAAAGGCCTTGGCGGCGACGCGGCCTACGGCCTTCAGTTCGCCCATGCCCGCAATGCCGGTGGTGACGGTTAGGAAGATCACGGGTGCGATCACCATCTTCACCAATTTGATGAAGGCGTCGCCGAGCGGCTTGAGCGACGCGCCGAAGCCGGGCCACAACGCCCCGACCGCGATGCCCAGCAGGATCGCGATCAGCACCTGGCCGTGCATCGATCGGAAGAAGCCGGTCTTTTCCGCCGACGCCGCGCTTTCGCTGGGTTTCATCTGCCTCTCCCTTGTGCGCATCATCCGCGGGGCAGGGGTGTGGCGCAAGCCATCAGTTCAGCCCGGCGAGCGCCAGGACGCCCTCCATCCCGCGACTAGCGAAAGCGGGCTTGGCGTCGAGCGGCTCTGCGGGGGCGCCCGCGCGATTGACCCAGGCGGTGCGGTAACCGTACCAGGTCGCGCCAACCGCATCCCATCCGCCGAAGGCCGCGAAGCCAATGCGCGCACGCGGCAGGCGGAGCGCCTCCATCGCCATATGATAAGCGCGCGGCGCAGGCTTGAACGCGCGCACGCGATCGGTGCTGAGCACGGCTTCGAAAAGGTGTTCGATGCCGTTGCGCTCCATGTTCGCGCGCAAGGTCGCCTCGCCGAGATTGGAGAGGAAGGCCAGCCGCACCCCCGCCGCGCGCAGCCGCGCGAGCGCGGGCTTCGCATCAGGCCAGAGATCGAGCGCGTTGTAGCGATCGACCAGCGCCTCCCGCGTCGCGCCGTCGAGTGCGATCCCCATTGCCTCCGCGGCGAAGCGCAAGGCGGCGTCTGCGAGCGTAGCGAAATCGCTGTAGCGTCCGGCGGCGGTTTCGAGCCAGCCATAGCCGAACAATTTGGCCGACCAGCCGGCCGCCAACGCGTCGCCTCTCTCGCCCAGTCGTTCACGGGCCAACGCCGCGATCCCCCGCGGATCGAAGATCGGGAAGGCGTCGAATGCGATCGCGCGCAGCGGTGGCGTCGTTAGCGCGCGGGAGGGAGTTGCCACGGTTGCGGCGATGCCGGCGACGATCGCGCGGCGATGGATCAACGGCATTGGGGGTCGGTTTTCCGGAGGATCGATCTCTGTTTGTCGCGCCGGGCGGTCCCGGGTTCAATCCGCGCGAATCGGACTTGTGTCCGCTGGACGATCCATGAGGCGGGGAGTACCGGATCAGGTGCCTTTGGTGGCGTTCGCCCGGGTGACCAAAGGACCGCGTACGCCACCGCCCGGTGAGGAACAGTCGATGGCGCGCTATCCGGGAAACAGTCTCAAAAACAGGCTGCGCCTCGTCTCCGCAGTAGCCTTGCTGGCCTCGCCCGAGATCGCCGTGGCCCAGTCCACGCCGCCCGCGGCAAGCCAAAGCGTGCAAGGTCTGGATGCCGATTGGGACGGGACGCTGGATGCGGGCGGGGCCAAGCTCCGGCTGGTCCTGCATGTCCACAGCGCGGCAGGCGGCGGAACGGTGGCGACGCTCGACAGTGTCGACCAGAAGGTCGAGGGATTGGCGGTCACGGCTCTGAACCGGACCGGCGACAAGATGGGCTTCCAGATTCCGATCGTCGGCGCACGCTATGACGGGACGCTCGCGGCCGACGGGCAATCGATCAAGGGCTGGTGGGTCCAGGGGGCATCGCTTCCGCTCACCTTCAACCGCCGCGCGCCAGGGGCAGCCGCGCCAGTTGCCGCGGCCGCGCCGAAACGGCCGCAGACGCCGCAGTCACCTTTCCCTTACCGCACCGAGGATGTGAGCTTCACCGACGACGGCGCGAAGCTGGCAGGCACGCTGATGCTGCCGCCCGGCAAGCCCTTGGCGACGGTCGTCCTGATCGCCGGATCGGGCGCGCAGACGCGAGATGAGGAAGTCTCGGGCCACAAGATATTCTTGGTCCTCGCCGATTATCTCGCCCGTCATGGCATCGCGGTGCTCCGCTATGACAAGCGGGGCATCGGGGCCTCCACTGGCGACTTTCTCCATGCGACCAGCATGGATTTCGCCGCCGATGCCGAAGCCGCGGTCGCTTATTTGCGCAGCCGGCCCGACATCGATCCGCGTCACATCGGGCTAATCGGCCATAGCGAGGGCGGGCTGGTCGCGCCGATCGTGGCAGGCAAGGATCCACGGATCGCGTTCGTCGTGCTGATGGCCGGGCCCGGCGAGAATGGATTGAAATTATTGCTCGAACAGGGCGACCTGATCATGAAGGCCGACGGTGCGAGCGACCAGACCATTGCCACTAGCCACACTATCCGCGAGTCCCTGTTCGAGGCGATCCGGGACGAGCCCGATCAGCAGAAGCGCGACGCCAAATTGCGCGCCATCATCGAAGCGACGCCGGCAGCCAAGAACATGACACCCGCCGCGATCGACGGGCAGATCCGGACGATCTCGACCGACTGGTTCCGGAACTTCTTCAGTTACGATCCGGTACCTGCTCTATCGAAAATCCGCGCGCCGGTGCTCGCGATCGGCGGCTCGCTCGATCTGCAGGTTCCGGCGAAGGAAAATCTCGCGGCGATCCGGGCGGCACTGGCCAGCAACAAGCATGTGACGGTCACCGAATTGCCCGGGCTCAACCACCTGTTCCAGCCTGCAAAGACCGGCTCGCCCGCTGAATATGGCGCCATCGAACAGACGATCGCGCCCGAAGCACTGACGATGATCACCGACTGGGTCGTCAAGCAAGCGGGTCGATAGAGGCGGTACATGCCCGGCGGTCGACTGAATCAGCCGACCGCGCACAGGCATATTGGGTGGGATGGTGACCCCTACGGGAATCGAACCCGTGTTTCAGCCGTGAAAGGGCCGCGTCCTAGACCGCTAGACGAAGGGGCCATCCGGAGCGCCCGCTTAGGGGGGTGAAACCCGCAGGTCAACCGCGGGGATTCAATTGTTTCTCGACGCGCTCAGTCCGCCCAAGCGGCGTCGTCGATATGGAGTTCGGCCTGGCGCGCGCCGTTCCATGTGTCGAGCTTGGCGCGGCCCGCTAGCCATAGGCGGCGGTTGGGGCCTGCGCCGAGCAAGGCCTGGCCCAAGGCGCTGTCGGCCTGGCGGAATGCGATCGTCTTGATCGATCGGCCGTCCTCGCCCGCCACCACCGCGCGGACATGGCCGTTGCCGACCACGTCGCATTTGATGATCCGCACCGGCCCGGCGGCGACGCGCGGGGCGGGCCAGCCGGCGCCATAAGGGCCGCCGGCTTCCAGCGCATCGATCAAGGCTGGTGCGACTCCGCCTGCGCTCAACACGGCGTCGAGGAGAAGTGCACGACCGTCGCGTGCCTTGGCGACGTCGGCGGCGAGGCGCTGGTCGAGGAAATCGGCGAGCGCGTCTATCTGGTCGGCGGCGATTGTCAGCCCCGCCGCCATCGGATGTCCGCCGCCCGCGATCAGCAGGCCAGCATCCTTGGCCGCCAGCACCGCCGCACCAAGGTCGACGCCCCCGATCGAGCGGCCCGACCCCTTGCCGGTGCCGTCGCCATCGACCGCGATCACGATCGCGGGGCGGCCCATTTTCTCCTTCAGGCGGCTGGCGACGATTCCGATCACGCCGGGATGCCAGCCCGCGCCCGATACCAAAGCGACCGCGCGATTGTCTTGGCCCGCAAGCAACGCTTCGGCAGCTTCGGTTACCATTACCTCGATCGCGCGACGTTCCTCGTTGAGGCGATTGAGTTCGGCCGCGATCTCCTCGGCTTCGGCTTCGTCCTCGGTGGTGAGGAGGCGCACGCCCAGGTCCGCCTTGCCGACGCGCCCGCCCGCATTGATGCGCGGGCCGAGCGCGAAACCCAGGTCGGTCGCGGTCGGCGCCTTGGCGAGACCTGCCGCACGCATCAAAGCGGCGAGGCCGATATTGCCACCCTTGGCCATAACCTTGAGACCCTGGGCGACGAAGGCGCGGTTGAGGCCCTTCAATTGCGCCACGTCGGCGACCGTCCCGAGCGCGACGATGTCGAGCAGTTCGATCAATTTGGGTTCGGCTCGATCGACGAACCAGCCGCGCGCGCGCAAAGTGCGGAGCAGGGCCGCGCCGAGCAGGAAGGCGACGCCGACCGCGGCGAGATGGCCGTGCGCGGCGCCTTCATCCTCGTCGAGGCGGTTGGGATTCACCAAAGCGAACGCCTTGGGCAAGGCCGATGCGCATTTGTGGTGATCGACCACGATCACGTCGACATCCTCGCCCGCCGCCATGTCGAGCGCCTCGAACGCCTGCGCGCCACAGTCGACGGTGACGATCAGGCGTGCGCCACCGCGGGCGATCTTGACCAGCGCCTCGCCGGAGGGGCCGTAGCCCTCCATGAGCCGGTCGGGGATATAGGCCTGCGGATCGAGCCCGAGCCCGCGCAGCAGCCGGATCAAAAGCGCGGCCGAGGTCGCGCCATCGACATCATAGTCGCCGAAGACGGTGACGGGCTCGCCCATCGTCACCGCCTGGGCCAGCCGTTCGGCGGCAGTGTCCATGTCACGAAAGATCGAGGGATCGGGCATGAAGCCGCGGATCGTGGGTGTGCGATGCTGTTCGAGCGCCTCGCGCGTGACGCCGCGTGACAGCAATAATTGCGTGACCAGATCGTCAGGCTCGAAGCCTGCGTCGCGCTGGTCCGTCTCCAGCCCGCGCCAGCGCCAGGGCTGGCCGAGGATCGAATGGGTCACGGACAAAGCGGGGGTCATGCGCGAGAGACTACACCCCCGCCCGCTGCGCGTGAATCCCTCAGAACAATTTGGTCAGGAAATAGAAGCCCACGCTTACCGCGGCAGCGGCGGGCAGTGTCACGAACCAGGCGACGACGATGCTGGAGGCGACGCTCCAGCGCACCGCCGACATCCGGCGTGCCGCGCCCACGCCGACGATCGCGCCGGTCACGGTGTGCGTGGTCGAAACCGGGATGCCGCCGATATTGGCGATGAACAGGGTGATCGCGCCGCCGGTTTCCGCGCAGAAACCCTGCGGCGGGGTCAGGCGGGTGATCTTGGAACCCATCGTGTGAACGATGCGCCAGCCCCCGACGAGCGTGCCGATGCCCATCGCCGCCTGGCAGGCGATCACCACCCACAAGGGCACATGGAACTCACCGTGCAACAACCCCTGCGAATAAAGCAGGACGGTGATGATCCCCATCGTCTTCTGCGCGTCGTTGGCGCCATGGCCGAGCGACATTGCCGCGGCCGAGACGAGCTGGCCCTTGCGGAACACGCGATCGACCGTGGCGGGGGTCTTGTGACGGAAGATCCAGCTTATGAGCAGCACCATCAGCAGCGCCAGCACCAGACCGATCGTCGGCGACAGGAAAATGGCGCCGACGGTCTTGCCCACGCCCAGCCAGACGATCGCCGAGAAACCCGCCTTGCTGATGCCCGCGCCGAGCAGGCCGCCGATCAAGGCGTGACTCGACGAGGAGGGAATACCCAGCCCCCAGGTGATCAGGTTCCAGCTGATCGCGCCCATCAGCGCGGCAAAGATCACCTGCGCGTCGATGACGTTGGCGGAAATGATGCCCTTGCCCACCGTCGCGGCGACATGCTGGCCGAATACGAGGAAGGCGATGAAGTTGAAGAACGCCGCCCAGAAGACCGCGACCTGCGGACTCAAAACGCGCGTCGAAACCACCGTCGCGATCGAATTGGCGGCGTCGTGCAGACCGTTCAGCAGGTCGAACAGCAAGGCGATGCCGATCAATCCGATCAGCAGGAGCGGAGCGAGATGTTCCAAAACCTAAGCGGATCCGTCAGGCGTGATCGAGTACGAGACCGTGGATCTCGTTCGCGACATCCTCGAACCGGTCCACAACACGTTCGAGATGGCTGTAGATTTCGCGCCCGACGATGAACGCCATCGGCTTGGCATCGCCAGATGCTTCCTTGAACAGCGTCTTGAGGCCCGCGTCGTGGATCTCGTCGGCATGGCCTTCGAGCTGGACCAGCCGCGCGGTCAGTTCGAGGATACGGGTGGCATTGTCGCCGATCGAACGCAGCAGGGGGACGACCTCGGACGTGACGCGCGCTGCCTCGACGATGATGCCGCTCATGTCGCGCATCTGCGGCGAGAAACTGTCGAGCTCGAACAAAGTGATCGCCTTGGCGGTGCCGTTCATCTGATCGATGGCATCGTCCATCGCTGCGATCAGCCCGGTGATCGCCGTGCGGTCGAACGGCGTGATCAGGATGCGGCGGACGTCCTGCAGCACGTCGCGGGTGATATCGTCCGCTTTATGCTCCTGGTCGTAAATCTCCCTGGCGTGGAGGGCGACGTCGGGGCCGCCCTGCAGCAGGCGCGCGAGCGCGTCGGCGCCGGCGACCAGGGTCGCGGCGTGATCTTCGAACTGGTCGAAGAAGCGGCCCTGCTTGGGCATGAGCGCCTGAAACCAGCGCAACATCGGTAGATTCTCCCCTTGTCTCCGCGCCCATGACAATAACCGCTCGCGCCGTCCAGTGGCACGACGCTGGGCGCGGAAGCCCCCGATCAACCGGCTAAGGTCCGGTTCCTCGACCGCAGCGGCGGCTTGGGCGAGGTCGAACCAGCGCGTTTCGCGCTCGTCCTGTTCGGGCCATTCATCGTCCTGCTCGGTCACGGCGAGCGGGAACAGCGACACGGTCGCGCGCTTGACCTGCCCGTTCCGGCGCCGCTTCAGATAGGCATATTGGCCGAGCGGCGTGGGGCAGGCGATACCATGCACGCCCGCTTCCTCGAACGCCTCGTGCGCTGCCGCTTCATGGTTGGCCAGCCCCCGGATCGGATTGCCCTTGGGCAAAACCCAGCGGCGCGTTTCGCGGCTGGTGATGAGCAGGACCTGGGTCTTGCCGTCATCTTCGATCTTGTAGGGCAGGGCAGCAACCTGGCGGATAGCGGGAGTCTCCTTTCGTTCGATCATATCCTAAGCTGATTCGCGTGTGAATCCCGTTAGCGTTTGTGACAAAACGCATCGCGGCGGGGGATGATCACTAGGCAGCGAGAAGAATTTGGCCCGATCGGGCGGGAAGGGTCCTTCGCTGGACCTGGCGGATCGACGATTTATTCGGCGCGGCGCGGATCGCGCCGGAATCCGATTCGGATGTGATGCAGTATAGCGCCTGTAAAGAAATGGCGGTCGAGCCGCCGCTACGTGGCGATTCCGGCTAATCCGGTCGCCCCCGCAGAATGGTGATCCAGACAAAATCAGGCCACTTTCGGAAGGCGGCGTTAAAAATATCGTTACGCTCCTGTAAGGTGCGCCGGCCGAGACTGCCTCTCGGCTTCAGTCTCCAGGAGTATCCATGAACATTACCGCGCGTATCCTCGCCGCCGCGGCGCTTTCGGCATGCTTGACGGTTCCGGCCGTCGCCGGCGACATCCGCTGGACGCTTTCCAACGTGACCTTCGATGACGGTGGCACCGCCAGCGGCTGGTTCGAATATGACTCCGGGGCCGACAGGGTCCTCGGCTGGTCGATCCAGACGAGTGGCGGCGACGCCAGAGGTGGATTCGACTACGAAACCAATGACGACCCGGCCGTTCAGGGCCCGGGTGATTTCCTGTTCGCCGGCAACGATCAAGCCAATCCCTATCTGCGGCTGATCGTGGATGGCACTTTCCCGGGCAATGGCGGGGCGGTCGCGCTGCTTACTGGTCCGGACGGCGGCTACGAATGCGGCAATTGCGATGGGGTCCGGTTCGTGAACCACGGTTCGCTGGTGGGTGTGGCAGTCGCGCCCGAGCCCGCTTCCTGGGCGATGATGGTGGGAGGTTTCGGTGTGATCGGCGCCGGGCTGCGCGCGCGCCGGAAGACTCAGCTAGTCTTCGCCTGATCCTGGCGGGCATCAGCCCGCCAGCATCTCCGCCAGCCGCAGCATGAAGCCTGCGCCGCGCTCCATCTGGACGCGGTCGACATATTCGTCGGGCTGGTGCGCCTGCTCGATCGAGCCGGGGCCGCAGATCACGGTCGAGAACCCCGCCTCCTGGAACTGGCCCGCCTCGGCGGCATAAGGCACCACTCGCGGCGGCCCGTTGTCGCCCGCCAGCGCGCGCGCAATGTGTTCGGCCGCGCCGTCGGGCTCGGGCGCGAAGGCTGGGGTGAGCGAGCGGCGTACAATCTCGATCCCCGCTTCGGGGAAACGGGCCTTCATCTCGGCATCCATCCGCTTCGCCTCGGCGAGGAAGGGGGCGAGGATCGGCTGCGGGTCCATGCCGGGCGGACAGCGCAGGTCGAACAGAAAGACGCATTGGCGCGCGAGGATATTGCCCGCAGTGCCGCCATGGATCGTGCCGACCGTGAGCGTGGCATGCCGGGGCAGGAAGGGAGAGGTCGGATCGGCCTCGCGCTCGAGCCGATCGGCCAGTTCGCTCAAGCGATGCATCAGCCGGATCGCGACCGTGTTGGCGGACAGGCCGAGATGGGTCAGGCTGGAATGCGCTTCGTGCCCGGAGACGGTGACGGTGTAGGTGGTGATGCCCTTATGGCCGTGAACCACCTCCATCATCGTCGGTTCGCCGACGATCACCGCAGCCGGTTCGGGCAAGGTGCGCGCAATCTCTGCGATCATCGACGGCGCGCCGAGGCAGCCGACCTCCTCGTCATAGGAGAAAGCGATATGGACCGGCCGCTTCAGCCGGCCCGGCTCGGCGAAGATCGGCGCTGCGGCGAGCGCAAGCGCCAGGAAACCCTTCATGTCGCACGATCCGCGCGCGTAAAGCCGGCCATCGCGCTCGGTCAGCGTGAAGGGATCGCTCGTCCAATTCTGTCCGTCGACCGGCACCACATCGGTATGGCCCGACAGCACGATCCCGCCTTCGACATCGGGGCCGAGCGTAGCGTAAAGGTTGGCCTTGCGTCCGTCCGCATTGGGGACGCGCGTCGCCGCGACGCCGAGGTTGCCGAGCAGGCGCTCGACGAACTCGATCAGCGCGAGGTTGGAATCGCGCGAGGTCGTGTCGAACGCGACCAGCTTCGCCAGCATATCAATGGCGCTGGCGGCAAGGCTGTCGATGGTTGGGAGGGCTGACATCGTGTCGTTGTAGGGCGCGGCGGTGGCCCTTGAAAACCCGTCCGACTGACGAAGCGCGTTTATGCAGCCCGCGCGGCCGGGGTCTCGAGCCAGGCGTAGAGCGCAAACAGGTCGGCGAAATGCTGATCCATCGTGCGCGCCAGGCCGGTCGGGCGCGGTGGCGGTGCGTCGACGAAGCGGCGGATCGCGCGCGCGGCGTCGCTGGCCGATCCCGATCGGTACACCACGCCGCCGCTCGCCTGCGCCTGGTCGAATGCGCCGCCGCGATCGGGCGCGATCAGCGGCAGCCCGGAGGCAAGTGCTTCTGCGGCGACGATGCAGAAGGTCTCCGCCTCGCAACCGTGGATCAGTGCGTCCGCGCTGGCCATCATACGCGCGAGCGCGGCCCGGTCGCGGATCGGCGAGAGCAGGTGGATATGCGGATTGTCGCCGATCTTGCGTGCGAGCTTCGCACTGTCGCGGCCCTCGCCGATCAGCAACAGACCGACCGGGCGGTCCGCCCCCGCGGCGATCGCGGCATCGACCACCATCCCCCACCGCTTTTCGGCGGCATGACGGCCTACCCCGACCAGCAGGGTCGCGTCCTCTGGAAGCGCGCAACGTTCGAGCAGCCGCGCGCGGAGCGACGGATCGCGAAGCTTCGCGTCGAAGATGCCGGGGTCGACCCCCATCGGGTTGGTGACGATGTTGCGCAGCCCGCCTTCTGACAGGCGCTGCGACAGGCTGGGCGAGGCGCTCACTACCGCGTCATAGCCGCGGTCGAGCCGCTGCAGATGGCGCCAGAACCAGCCGAAGCCACGGTCGATCGTCTCGCGCTCGGCGACGCGGCCGAACCAGCGATAGGCGTAAGCCGACAGCGGATCGGCATGCATTACCAGCACGCGCCGCGCATCGCCTCGCCAGTCGGCCACCATCGAGGCGCTGCGCCAGGGCGACGAAGCCTCGACCACGTCGGGGCGCAGGCGGTCGAGCGCTGCGTGGACCTGTTCCTGGTCGGCGAAATAGCCGTAGCGGCGGTCGAGCGGGAAACGGGGGCTCGCAAGCCATTCGATCCGCGCGCCGTCGCCCCGTTCCTCGATCCTGTTCTCGCGGCCGGGCGCGAGGATGATCATCTCATGCCCCGCGCCCGGCGCGGCCTTCAGCTTGCGCTCGACATAGGTCCGCACCCCGCCGCCTGCGGGCGTGTAGAAAGCGCAGACGTCGACGATGCGCATCGGGCTCAGGCCTCCTGCGGGTCCGGCCAGGCGAATTCAGCGAGGACCAGACCAGCACCGACGATCAAATGGGTAGCGAGGATCAGGCTCGCCATCATCGCCATCAGATTGTCGATCCCGGTCGCACGACCGATGAGGGCCAAGGTGACGCTTGCGAAGACCAGATCCTTGTTGGGCAGCAAGGGCAGGCGCGATAGCAAGAGGCGCACCGCCGCGAGCAGGATCCACCAGCCGAGCGCGACCTGCGGCAGCGCCAGATGCCAGAGCAGAGCTGGAAGTAAGGCGGTTACCACGACACGCGCAAATTGGGCGATCGCGACGAACGCCAAATCCTTCTGGCCGAGCGTGAGCACGCGGCCACGCAACAGCAGGAGTACCAACGACGTGCCGAGCGTGATCGCGACCGCGGCGACCAGGGTCCGCGGTGCAACGCCGAGGTGGAGCACGTGCAGGAAGGGATAGGCCGCAGCCAGCACCGCGAGGGTGACGACATTGCCCATCACGGCGGACAGGATCGCGACGTCCTTCACGGCACCGAAGGGAGCCGCCACCATCCGGAGCCGATTGCGCGCCCAGCTATAGAAATGGACCTCGCCGATATAGCCCATCAGGATTTCGTTGCCGACGAACTTGCGCGTGAGCGCAGCAAAGCCGGCGCCGAGCGGAAGATGCCAGAGGTGGCGGAAGATCAGAAGATCGAACAGCGGCGCGGCCATGTAATAGGCGCCGAAGGCCAGCCAGAAGAGCGGCGAACTCGGCAGCATCGCGACGACCGACGCGAGCTGGAGCTGGCTCAGCTGATAGAGCACCGCGCCGAAAATGCCGAGCGAGATAAACGGCCCCACCCAACGGAGCGCGGCATTGCCGGCCTCCAGCAAGGGCGGATCGAAAGTGGCTTCATCCCACGCGATCGCGGAGGCTTCGCCCGGTTGCTTACTCAACTTCACTTCCTTCATACAGGCCCGCCCCCCCCAGGGCCAAGCAGGTCGGAATAATGTGCAACCCGGCGTCCGCTGAAAGCGGCGAGGGTCTTGTCGATACTACGGAGCAGGGCAGGGACATGGGCATCACCCGGGTGAACCGCAACCCTGACCGTCCGTAGTGGCTGGAGAATGACTCGCGCCAACGCCGCAAATGCGAGCGAAGATCGGATGCGTGCACGGCTTCTGCTCGCCCAGGTGATGACCGGTCCACGAGCAAGGACGTCACCGCTTTCAGGATTCCACACCTGCATATGATCTTCGGCGAGCGGAAATTGTTCAGCACGCACCGCGGCATGAGCGCCGGGACCATAGAGCCAAGCCGGCGCGATGAAGCCCGCGACCGGTCGACCGATCGCATCCTCCACGACCTTGCGGCCCGCGCGTAGGCGGCGGGTCGCCTCGGCTTCGCTCAGACCCAGGAACTCGCCTTCGCCCGCGGTCATATGTTTGGCCTTGAAGGCGGCGCGCGGGTCTTCGTGCGCGCTGTCGTCGCGATGCGACCAGCCGTGCAGGAACATCTCCACGCCGTTGTCCGCCCATCCCCGCAGCCTTGCCGCGAAGGCGGGGGCTGAGGCGAGCGGCGCCTCGCCCCAATGGTCGGGCACCACCAGCATCGCGAAACGGCCGGTGCCGACATGCGACTGGAGACGGTCGACCAGCCGGTCGACCTCGCTCTCGAAGCGCGGCCCGACATCGTGGATCGAGGCCAGCAAGATGCGCTTGCCGGCCGCGCTTCCGTTTCCAGGGACGACGTCGCTCATTCCGACCTTTCGCCAATCATCCGCGGGCGGCAATGCCCCAGGGGCGCTTGCCGACGTTAAGCTTGCGGACGATCTTACCAGAAAGACGGTTGATCAGCGAAACATCCCCTGATGCACCGTTGGCGGTGACGAGTGTCGCGCCGTCGACGCTGATCCCGATCCCCATCGGTTCCGCACCGACGCGTGCGATCGTCCGGACGATGGTGCCCGCTTCCGGATCCACTTCTACAATTGCCCCGTATCGGCCGGTCGTGACGAACAGATGACCATCGGGCGCCTCGACCATTCCTGCAGCACGGACGTCGTCGGCATCGCGCGTCAGATCGAGCATCTTTTCGACCTTGCCGTCGCCGCTCAGGATCGCCAGCCGGCCATTGTCGGTCGCAACATAGATATGCGCGCCATCGCGCGCGGCGAGTACTGCGCGGGGGCCGCCGCGGATGCGGATCTTGCGGATCCCACGCAGGTCCTGGGTGTCGATCATCGCCACCCTGTCAGAATCCACACAGGCGATGAACAGGGTCTTGCCGTTCCCGCTCACCGCGATCCCCTCGGGCGTGTCGCAGGTCGTAACGGTGTGCGGCGGGCCTTTGCCGTCGGTCGCGACCGCGGTGATCGAATCGTCGGCCTGGTCGGTGACGAACAAAGTCCGTCCGTCGCGGCCGACCGCGATCCGGATCGGATCCTCGCCCGCGGGCAGGACGCGCACCACCTTGGCCGAGGCGATATCGATCACCGCGACGCCATCGACACGCGATTTGGCCGCGGGATCGGGCACCTCGGCGGCTTCGTCCTCGTCGTCGGTGGCGGCGGTGGCTGACAAGGCGACGTAGAGCGTCGCATTATCAGGCGAGAAAGCCATACCTCGCGGGCGGCCGGGCACGGACACGCGGTCGGCGATGCCCACGGTCGGCATATCGATCCCGGCCACCATGTCGCCCCGGTCGTCGGAGACGAACAGGCGCTCGCCGCCAGGCGCGCGATGGTTGCATCCGGTAAGCGGCAACAGGGCCAGAAGCGGGAGAATGCGCGATCCGAGTCGCCGCGATGCGAGCGGGCGCGACATGCACCACGCAGAATGACCTCGAAATCCCACGCTTGCCATCCTTCAACCCTACGCTCGACCGATAGCAGCAACGATTGGCCGTGCCGTCACTTTTGTTGACTCGACTCCGAGAGGCATTGGCCTAGCGGAAGTGGGGCGGACGCTGGCCACGCAGACTCCTGCCAGCGTTCGCTTTTTCTTGCTTGATTGCGCAATAATCTAACTCGACGGGCTTTCCGTACGGGCGCGAGAGGGGTATCCAGCTCCTAAAATCAGGAGAGTGATGTCATGCGTCAGATCGATCATTTCTTCGTCGGTTCCTCGGGCGGCGCTTCCGCGCGCCAGGGCGACGTGTTCGATCCCAACAATGGCGAGGTGCAGGCGAAAGTTGCGCTCGGCAGCAAGGCCGATCTCGACCGTGCGGTCGCGGCGGCCAAGGCGGCGCAGCCGGCCTGGGCGGCAGTCAATCCGCAGCGCCGCGCGCGCGTCATGTTCGCGTTCAAGGCGTTGGTCGAAGCCCATATCGACGAGCTGGCGCACCTGCTCTCGTCCGAACATGGCAAGGTCGTCGCCGACGCCAAGGGTGACGTACAGCGCGGGCTCGATGTGATCGAATTCTGTTGCGCCGCGCCGCATCTTCTCAAGGGCGAGATCACGATCGGTGCCGGCCCCGGGATCGACGTCTGGTCGATGCGTCAGCCGATCGGGATCGGCGCAGGCATCACTCCGTTCAACTTCCCGGCGATGATCCCGATGTGGATGTTCGGCCCGGCGATCGTCGCGGGCAATGCTTTCATCCTGAAGCCCAGCGAGCGCGATCCGTCGGTACCCGTGCGCCTAGCCGAGCTGATGCTGGAGGCGGGCCTGCCCGCGGGCATCCTCCAGGTCGTGAATGGCGACAAGGAGATGGTCGACGCGATCCTCGACCATCCCGATATTGCGGGCGTCAGTTTCGTCGGGTCGTCCGACATCGCGCATTACGTCTATTCGCGCGGCACCGCCGCCGGGAAGCGGGTCCAGGCGATGGGCGGCGCCAAGAATCACGGCATCGTCATGCCCGATGCCGATCTCGATCAGGTCGTTGCCGATCTGTCGGGCGCGGCCTTCGGCTCGGCAGGCGAGCGCTGCATGGCGCTGCCCGTAGTAGTGCCGGTGGGCGAAGACACCGCCGATCGGCTGCGCAAGAAATTGATCCCCGCGATCGAGGCTTTGCGTGTCGGCATTTCGACGGATGCGGACGCGCATTACGGCCCGGTGGTGAATGCCGCGCACAAGAAACGGGTCGAAGACTGGATCCAGACCGCGGCGGACGAAGGCGCGGAACTGGTGATCGACGGGCGCGGCTTTCAGCTGCAGGGGCATGAGAAGGGCTTTTTCATCGGCCCGACCTTGTTCGATCACGTCACCCCGGACATGAAATCCTACAAGGAAGAGATTTTCGGGCCCGTCCTGCAGATCGTCCGCGCCAGGGATTTTGAGGAGGCGGTCGCGCTGCCGTCCAATCACCAATATGGCAACGGCGTCGCGATCTTCACGCGCAACGGCCATGCCGCGCGCGAATTCGCGGCGCGCGTCAATGTCGGCATGGTCGGCGTCAACGTGCCGATCCCCGTGCCCGTCGCTTATCACTCGTTCGGCGGTTGGAAGCGTTCGGGCTTCGGCGACCATAACCAGCACGGCATGGAAGGGGTCCGCTTCTGGACCAAGACCAAGACCGTCACCGGCCGCTGGCCCGACGGTTTGGCCCAGGACGACCAGAGCTTCGTCATTCCGACGATGGGGTGAACTAGCCAAATCGTCATGCCGGACTTGTTCCGGCATCCACCGGGCCGCACGGGAGTCCTGTGCGGCTGGGTGGACCCCGGAACGAGTCCGGGGTGACGGTTCACAAAGCTGGCGTGCCCAGTATCGCCGTCAGCCCTTCGCGATAGGTTGGAAAAGACGGCCGCCACTCTAACAGCCGCTTCGCCTTGCCATTCGCGACGCGGCGATTCTCGCCGTAGAAAGCGCGCGCCTGGGGCGAGAGTTCGTTCAGCGCCCTGAAGGGCGGCAGCGGCAGGCCGAGCAAGCCGCAGGCATATTCGACCACGCGATTCTGCGGCGCGGGCAGATCGTCGGTGAGATTGTAGACGCCGGCAGGCCCCCGACGCATCGCCGCCCGCAAACCCGCCACGATATCGTCGACATGGATGCGGCAGAAGACCTGGCCAGGCGCGTTGATCCGGTGTGCCTGGCCCGATCGGAGCCGATCGAACATCGCGCGGCCCGGCCCGTATATCCCCGGCAGCCTGAAAACGCGCGCGCCCAAGGCGGTCCAGGCGAGGTCGGCGGCGATGCGGCCGTTGCGACGCCCGGTCAGCGCGGCGCTCTCATCCACCCATGCGCCACTGGAATCGCCATAGACGCCGGTGGAGGAAAGATAGCCGATCCACGGCACCCGCTCGATCGCCTCTTCATAGGCCGCGAGGATTGGATCGGCCTCCTCGCCCGGCGGCACGGTCGACACGACATGGCTCGCTTGAACCAGCGCCGCATGCACCGCCTCTACCGGCGTGGTGCGGCTGATTGCATCCACATGCCATCCGTCGCGTTGCAGTGCAGATGCGATGCGAGTCCCCGTATAACCGGGGCCGAACAGGACGAGCCGAGCCATGACGTCAGCTAGGCCGAAAGACTGCCCTCTGGCCAGCCTCCCGCTTGGGCTGGCATCCTGCGTGCTCTGGCCATAAGGCAGACCCCATGGTTGATGCGTCCACTGCCGCCGTCGTCCCCGCCCCCATCCTGCGCGGCGATTATCGCCCTCCCGAGTGGCTGGTGCCCGAGATCGCGCTCGATTTCGCGCTCGATCCGACCGAGACAATCGTCAAGGCGCGGCTGACCGTCCGTCGCAACGGCGACCACCATCATCCGCTGCGGCTGAACGGCGACGGCCTTGCACCCTCTCACGTGCTGGTTGACGGTGAGGAATTGCATGACGCCTGGCGGATGGACGGGTCCGATCTGCTGATCGACCTGCCCGGCGACAGCCACGTGGTCGAGACGGTGGTCGAGATTGCACCCGCAGCCAACACCAAGCTGATGGGCCTCTACGAATCGGGCGGGCTGCTGTGCACGCAATGCGAGGCCGAAGGCTTCCGCCGCATCACTTTCTTCCCCGACCGACCCGACGTGCTCAGCCGCTATTCGGTGCGGATGGAGGCGGACAAGGCGATCTATCCGATCCTGCTCGCCAATGGTGATCCGGTCGATAATGGCGACCTGCGCGGCGGTCGCCATTATGCGCTGTGGCGCGATCCCTTCCCCAAGCCTTGTTATCTGTTCGCGATGGTCGCGGGCGATCTTGTTGCGAACAAATCGGTCTTCACCACGCGTTCGGGCCGCGACATCGATCTCGGCATCTGGGTACGTGCGGACGATATCGGCAAGACCGGCCATGCGATGGACGCTCTCAAGGCGTCGATGGCCTGGGACGAGAAAGTCTATGGCCGCGAATATGATCTGGCGATCTTCAACATCGTCGCCGTCGCCGATTTCAACTTCTGCGCGATGGAGAACAAAGGCCTCAACATCTTCAATTCGCGCTACATTCTCGCCGACGCGGAAACCGCGACCGACGGGGATTTCGACGCGATTGCTGGCGTGGTCGCGCACGAATATTTCCACAATTGGTCGGGCAACCGCGTCACCTGCCGCGACTGGTTCCAGCTGTCGCTGAAGGAAGGCTTCACCGTCTTCCGCGACCAGCAATTCTCGGCCGATCAGGGTTCCGCCGCGGTCAAAAGGATCGAGGATGTGCGCGCGCTCCGCGCCGCCCAATTCCCCGAAGATGCGGGCCCGCTCGCGCACCCGATCCGGCCTGAATCCTATATCGAGATTTCGAACTTCTACACCGCGACCGTCTACAACAAGGGCGCCGAGGTGATCCGGATGCTGAAGAGCATCCTGGGCGCAGAAGGCTTCCGCAAGGGCACCGATCTCTATTTCGACCGGCATGACGGCACGGCCGCGACCTGCGAGGATTTCGTGGTCGCGCTGGAAGACGCGACCGGCGCCGACCTCAGCCAGTTCCGCCTCTGGTACAGCCAGGCGGGTACGCCGCGGGTGCGTGTCAGCCTGGAACATGACGCGCCCGGCGGCCGTGCGCGATTGAAGTTGGACCAGACCGTCCCGCCAACCCCCGGCCAGCCCGACAAGGAGCCGATGGTGATCCCGTTGCGTGTCGCCTTGCTTGGTGAGCGCACCGGCAAGGCGATGGGTGGCGAGAAACTGATCATGCTCGATGCGGGCAAGTCCGAAATATTGTTCGACGGGCTGAACGAGAAACCGGTGCTCTCGATCAACCGCGGCTTCTCCGCGCCGATCGTTCTGGAGAGCGATCGCGGCCCCGCCGAACTCGCTTTCCTCTCGGCCAACGACGACGATCCGTTCGCGCGCTACGAGGCGATGCAGCAATTGATGCTCGATACGCTGATTGCCAGCGTGACACTGGGCAAGGCGGATCACGATCCGGTGCTGGAGGCAGTGCGCAACACGCTGAATGACAGCGCGCTCGACGCGGCGTTCAAGGCGGAAGCGGTGCTGCTGCCGGCCGAGGCTTTGATCGGCGACCAGCTGGCCGAGGTCGATCCCGACAAGATCGCGATCGCGCGCGAGGCGCTGCGCGCGGATATCGGCCGTGCGATGGAGGAGGATTGGCGCGACGCTTATGCCGCGCACCGCGCCAACCGCTTCGAATATACGCCGAGCGCCAAGGGTGCGCGGCGGCTGCGGACGGTCGCGCTCGGCTATCTCGCCGCGACGGGCGCCGAGGATGTCGCGCAGATGGCCTATGAGCAATATCGCGACGCCGATAATATGACTGACCGCCAAGGGGCTTTGAGCGTGCTCGCCAACGGTGACTCGCCCGAGCGTGAAGCCGCGCTCAAGGCTTTCTACCAGCGCTTCCGCGACGATGCCCTGGTGCTGGACAAGTGGTTCAGCGTGCAGGCGCTGTCGACGCGTGCGGATACGCCCACGGCGGTGCAGGCGCTGGCGAAGCATCCCGATTTCACGATCGCCAATCCCAACCGGATGCGCTCCCTCGCTGGCGCATTCGCGGCCAATCAGCGCGCCTTCCACGACATTGCCGGCGGCGGCTACCGCTTCCTCGCCGACATGATCCTCGCGGTCGATCCGCTCAACCCGCAAAGCGCCGCTCGGCTGGTTCCCGCGCTCGGCCGCTGGCGCCGGTTCGAATCCAAGCGGGCGGGCCTGATGGCGGATCAACTGGAACGTATCCTGAAGACGCCCGGTCTGTCGAAGGATGTGACCGAGCAGGTCTCGAAAAGCCTGAGCTGAACCACTATGGGGCGGTTGCTGCGGGTTCGGCTGTTGCGTGACGCCGAGGCGCCGCGATCGGACGGCAGCCCGACCCGATTCGGTCTGCAGGACAAGAAAGGCGTGATGCATGACGGCGTCGCGCGCGGCGGCGGGCTGACGCAATTCGATTTCGACGTGACGGTCGCAGGCTCGCCCGCTCAGGGCCCGCCCGATTTCGGCGGGCCGTTTGTAAGCGGCTCGAAGGGCGAGCGGTTCGTCTACTTGGCGTGGGCGCGTCTCGACGGCGGGAGCTTGATGAATCGGATCAAGGTTCGACTGATCGACATTGATTGGCAGCTACTCGGTGTGTTCGAGGGCAAGCGGCTCGAGGCCGATCTTCGCGGCGTGGCTACCGGCGGCGGTAATCGGCCGGTCGAATGGCGGGTGGTGGACGCCTAGCGCCCGATCCAGTCGGCGACTTCGCCCGCGACCTGGTTTGCCGCTTGATTGAGCGCAGTCGCGACCGCGTCGGGCTGCTCCGACGCGACCGGTAGCCGCGCGGTGAAGCGGCGGCTCTGGATCTGGTCGCTGCCCTCATGTGCCAAGGTTGCGTCGAAAGTCACCACTACGGTGTGTCCGGGGCCGTCGAGGCCGAAGGCGGAAAGCTGGCCTGAAATGCGGGTGTTGGGTTGGATCTGGAGGTTACGCGGTTCGGTGACGACGCGGCCGGTCTTGACCGTGATCGTCTCCGACAACAGGCCGCGGAACAGGTCGGTCGGCTGCGCGGCCCATAGGCCGTCCTTGAGGTAAGCGATCTCGGTAGGGCCGTCGGTCACCAGCACGCGCTGCGTGACCAAAGCGGGAATCGCGCTCAGCCGCATGATCGCGACCGCGCTCTTGTCCCCGGCGGTGATCGCCGGGCCCGCGGCGAGCGGGGTAGTCGCTGTCAGCGCCATCAAGCGGGGCGGCGGCTTCGGGCCGAAGCTGATGCAGCCCGAAAGCGGGAGCGTCGCGAGGACGATTGCGAGGGTGAGCGCGTTTCTGTTCATCACTTCCTCGGCTTGTAATCAGGCAATTTGGGTCCGCCGATCAGGCCGCCCGCGCCGCCGGTGTCGAGCTTGCCGGAGATGGCGCGCAGCGACGCGGCAGTGTCGCCTAGGTCGCGGACGAGCTGGTTGATCGCGGGCACGGTCTGGGTCGAGACCGCCTTCAGGCCTGGCTTGGCGTCGTCGATCGCCTCGTCGAGATTGGCCATGCTGTGCTTGGCCGAGCTGACCGCGTCGTTGAGGTTGGCGAGCAAGGGCTTGATATTCTGGTTGGTGGTGTCGGCAAGTTCGCCGAACTTCTGCGCTGCCTCGCCCGCCTGCTGGATCGCGACATGTGCGTCGGCGAGCGTCTGGGCGATATCGTTGCTGCGATTGGCGAGCGCGCCGCTGATCGTGTCGAGATGGGCCAGGATATTGCTGATCGACTTCTGGTTCTGCGGATTGAGCAGGTCGGTCAGCCGCTCGGTGAGCGTCGTCAGCCTATCCAGCAAGGCCGGGGCGTTATTGAGGATCGCCCCGAGACCGCCTGCTTTCGGCGGAATCAAAGGTAGGCCGAACGGCCCGGGCTGGTCGATCGCGGGCGCGCCCGTAACCGCGCCGTCGAGGTTGATTTCCGACACGCCGGTAAAGCCCACGCCAGCGATGGTCGCGGTCGTGCCCTGCAGTACGGGCGTGTCCTTCTTCACCGACACGCGCACGCGGATCAGCTCGGGCTGGTCGGGCATCACGACGATATCGTCGACCTTGCCGACCGGCACGCCCGAGAAGGTGACCTGCGATCCCTTGGCAAGGCCATCGACCGAGGTCTTGAACAATATGTCGTATTTCTTCTCGTCGGAGCCGTTGCTGCCGGCCATCCAGATCGCAAAGGCGACGATGATGCCGAGCAGGATCAGCACGATCCCGCCGACGAGCACGTTGTTCGATCGCGTTTCCATCAGCGCGTCACGCCCCCATGCCCCTCTGGCCCACCGCCCTCATCTGGCACCTTTTCGGGAGCCGTGTCTCCCCCTGCGGATTCCAGCGCGGCCTGGCGCCGCTTCATATTCTCGATCGGATCCGAACCGGCTTCCCGATCGGCCGCTTCCTGCGCGGCACGTCCGCGCGGACCGTTGAAATATTCCTGAATCCACGGATGGTCCAACGCCAATAGTTCCGGGATCGTTCCGACCGCAACCACATGCTTGTCGGCGAGCACCGCGACGCGATCGCAGATGGCATGGAGCGTATCCAGATCGTGCGTGATCAGGAAGACGGTCAGGCCCAATGTTTCCTTGAGGCTCTTGATCAGATCGTCGAACGCGGCCGCGCCGATCGGGTCGAGCCCTGCGGTTGGCTCGTCGAGGAACAGCAATTCGGGATCGAGGGCAAGGCTGCGCGCGAGGCCCGCGCGCTTCTTCATGCCGCCCGAAAGCTCGGACGGGAATTTGGGTCCGGCGTCGGGCGGCAGGCCCGTCATCACCACCTTGTAGGCGGCGATCTCGTCCATCAGCGTCTGTTCGATATGCGGGAAATATTCGCGGATCGGGACCTGCACATTCTCCGCCACGGTCAACGTCGAGAAAAGCGCGCCGCCCTGGAATAGCACACCCCAGCGCGCACGGACGTCGCGCGCGTCATTGTCCTCGCGGCCGATCATCGACTCGCCGAATACCTCCACCTGGCCGCTCTCGGGCGTCTGCAAGCCGATGATCGAGCGCATCAGCACCGATTTGCCCGTGCCCGATCCGCCGACCACGCCCAGAATTTCGCCGCGATGCACGTCGAGGTCGAGATTCTCGTGGACGAGCTGCTCGCCAAAACGGTTGTTGAGCCCGCGCACGCAGATAACCGTGTCGCTGGCGTCGGGTTGCTTGCGGGGCGCGGTCCTGGCGGGGGCCTTCATATCCACCCGATCGACGCGAAGAAGACGGCGAAGAAGGCGTCGAGCACGATTACCAGGAAGATAGACTGGACCACCGCGGCGGTGGTGCGCAGGCCGACCGCCTCGGCATTCCCCTCGACCTGCATGCCCTGATAACAACCCGCGATCGCGATGATCATCCCGAAGACCGGCGCCTTCAACAACCCCTGCCAAAGGTCGGTGATGGGTACGACCTCGCGGATGCGGCTGACGAAGGTGATCGGCGGGATATCGAGGCTGAACCAGCAGAACAGCCCCCCGCCGACGAGCGCGACCATCGCCGAATAGAAAGCCAGCATCGGCATCATCCAGACAGCGGCGGTGACGCGCGGCAACACCAGGGCTTCCATCGGCGATACGCCGATCGTGCGCATCGCATCGACTTCCTCGGCGAGTTTCATCGAACCCAGCTGTGCGGCGAAGGCCGAGCCTGAGCGGCCGGCGACCATGATCGCGGTCATCAGAACGCCCAGCTCGCGCAGAGTGAGCCTACCGACCAGGTTGATCGTGAATACCTCGGCGCCGAACTGGCGAAGCTGGATCGCGCCTTGCTGGGCGATCACCACGCCGATCAGGAAGCTCATCAGGCCGATAATGCCGAGCGCGTCGACGCCGACCACCTCGAACTGGCGGACGAGCGCGTTCCAGCGGATGCGCCGTGGATGGCGGAGCACGGCGAAATAGTCGATGAGCACGGCCCCGAAGAAACCGATCAACCCGATCAGGGTCACGCCCGCGCGGACCGTAGCCTCGCCCATCTGGTTAAGCAGGCGGTTGAAGTTGTGGAGCGGCGGCGCCTGATTCTCGAGCGGCTGATCGGCGACGGCGATCTGTTCGAGCAGGTGCGCCTGGTCCGCGTTCGCGCCGTCGACCGGAATGTCATGATCGCGCGCAAGCCGGTGGATCAGCCAGGCGCCGACCGTGTCCATCCGCTCCACCGACGCCAGATCAATCTTGTCGGGTGAAGCTTCGAGGTCGTCGAGATGCTGCGGCAAGTCACCCAGCCGCGCGAGCGTGAGCGAGCCCGTGAAGCGCAAGGTCTTGCCATTGTCGGCGAGATCGAAATCGGCCGGTGCGCTCATGGACGGAGAGGTGTTTCCCGCGACAGAAGGTGCAAACCCACGCGTTCGGAGACGCTTACGGCTACGTAATGTTCCCTTTTCGCTTGTCCCGCCAGCCCGAATCGGCTGTGGCGCGGATGATGCTCGAACTCGCCATTTACGACATGGATCGCACGGTCACGCGGACGGGCACCTACACGCCGTTCCTGATTCACGCGGCCAAGCGGATCGCGCCGTGGCGGCTCGCGTTGGCGGCATTCGTGCCGTTCACGATGGCGGCTTATGGCTTCCATCTTATCAGCCGGCGGCGGCTCAAGGAATGGAACCAGCGGCTGCTGCTGGGTGGTGCGGTCCCGAAGGCGAAGTTGAAGCCCGCGGTGGACGATTTCGCCGAATTGATCTGCAAGGCCAACGTCCATCCCGGCGCGGTACGGCAGATTGCGGAGGATAAAGCGGCCGGACGGCGGCTGGTGCTCGCGACCGCATCCTACCGTTTCTATGTCGAGGCGATCGCGGCCAAGCTTGGCTTCGATGATGTGATTGCGACGGGCAGCATCACCGGGCTCGACGACATCATCCATGCCAGGATCGACGGCGACAACAATTACGGCCCCGCCAAGCTGCGCCTGATCGAAACCTGGATGGAGGCGCAGGGGATCAAGCGCGAGGCGGTCAAGGTCCGCTTCTATTCGGACCATGTCTCCGACTGGCCCGCGCTCGAATGGGCGGACACCGCGATCGCGGTCAATCCCAGTTCGGGCCTGAAGCGCATGGCGCAGAAGCGCGGCTGGCAGATCGTGGATTGGGGGTTCTAACCACCCCAGTCGTGCCGGACCGATAACTAGAGAAGGGCGGCGAGCTTCGCACCGAGAGCCGCACCGTCGCCTTCGATCCGTAGAATCTTCAATCGCCCGGTCGCGCCGGAGCGCAGCGTGATCGCGCCGCGCGACACACCGAGCCGCCGGGCAAGCCACGCGATCAGCGTATCGTTCGCTTCACCATCGACAGGCGGTGATGCGACGCGAATGCCAAGTGCCGTTCGTCCGTCGGCCTGCGGCTGAATCCCAGTAGCTTCCGTCCGCGATGCACGCGGCGTGATCTTCACCGCGAGGGTCACGCCATGGGCCTCAACCGACCAAGGAAGATCAGCGCCCGTCGCGACGGCCCAGCAAGCGCAGGCGCAGCGCGTTCAATTTGATGAAGCCGGCCGCGTCACGCTGGTCGTAGGCGCCCTGATCGTCCTCGAAGGTCACGACCTTCTCCGAATAGAGCGTGAAGGGCGATTTGCGGCCGATCACGTGGACGCCGCCCTTGTAGAGCTTCAACCGCACGGTGCCGGTGACCTTCTCCTGGCTATGGTCGATCGCCGCCTGCAGCATTTCGCGCTCAGGGCTGAACCAGAAGCCATTATAGATCAGCTCGGCATATCGCGGTGCGAGCTCGTCCTTCAGATGCGCGGCGCCGCGGTCGAGCGTGATCTGCTCGATTCCGCGATGCGCGAGATGATAAATGGTGCCGCCCGGCGTCTCGTACATGCCGCGGCTCTTCATGCCGACGAAGCGGTTCTCGACCAGATCGAGCCGGCCGATGCCGTGCGTCTTGCCGAGTGCGTTGAGTTTGGCGAGCAGATCGGCCGGGCCGTAATGCTGGCCGTTGATCGCGACCGCATCGCCGCGCTCGAAGTCGATCGTGATGATCTCGGGCGTGTTGGGCGCGTCCTCGGGATTGTCGGTGCGCGAATAGACGTAATCCGGCACCTCCTCCCACGGATCCTCGAGCACCTTGCCCTCGGACGAGGTGTGGAGAAGGTTGGCGTCGGTCGAAAACGGGCTTTCGCCGCGCTTGTCCTTGGGCACCGGAATCTGGTGTTGTTCGGCATATTCGATCAGCCGCGTGCGGCTGGTCAGATCCCATTCGCGCCAGGGGGCGATCACGCGGATGTCGGGCGCGAGCGCATAATAGCCGAGCTCGAAGCGAACCTGATCATTGCCCTTGCCGGTCGCGCCATGGCTGACCGCGTCGGCGCCGACCTGACGGGCAATCTCGATCTGGCGCTTGGCGATCAGCGGCCGCGCGATCGAGGTGCCGAGCAGATAGAGGCCTTCGTAGAGCGCATTGGCGCGCATCATCGGCATGACATAGTCGCGGACGAACTCGTCGCGCAGGTCGTCGATGAAGATATGCTCGTCCTTGACGCCCATCAGCCTGGCCTTGGCGCGCGCGGGCTCGAGTTCCTCGCCCTGCCCCAAGTCAGCGGTGAAGGTGACGATCTCGCACTGGTAGGTCTCGCGCAGCCATTTCAGGATCACGCTCGTGTCGAGCCCGCCCGAATAAGCCAGCACCACCCGCTTGACGTCGCTCATCTTCGAAAACTCCCAAGCCCGATCGTCTCGCACAGGGGCGGGATCAGGCGGCCAACGGACTATGAATCGCGCGCGCCTTTGGCATGGAGGGCGCGCAGGCGCAATGCGAAGCGCTCTTCCGCCGCTCCGTGGGCTGGGCTAGCATAGCCCTAAGCGCAGTTCAGCGCGGGAGGGTCTTTCCATGAAGCTTTATCTGATCGCGGGCGCGCTGGCGCTCGGTCTTGCCATGCCGGTTGCCGCGCAGATGCCGCAGGGGCCGATCTCGCGCGCCGACTTCCTGGCGGGCAGCAAGGCGCAGTTCGCCGGGCTCGACACCAATCATGACGGCGTCGTCACCAAGGACGAGCTGGTCGCGGCAATGACCGCGCGATTCGGATCGGCCCCGCCGCAGGCGATCGTCGACCGCATTTTTGCGGGTCTCGACACGAATGGCGACGGCAAGGCGACCGCGGATGAGGTCGAGAAGCATGGCGAAGAGCGCTTCGACAAGTGGGACACCAACCATGACGGCACGCTCTCGACCGAAGAGCTGCAGGCCGGCCAGCAGGCGATGATGGCGGAGATGCAGAAGGCGCAATGATTTCTGAGGGCCGGTCGAACCGTTGCGGCGGCGAGACGTTACACGCTCATGCATAGGAGACAGATGACGTGAGCGTGGCCTTTCGCCGCGAGAGCGACGACGAACATAAGGAACCCAAGTTCGACATCCCGATCCCGCCCGGCCCCAATCTGGTGACCGAGCGGGGTCTTCGGATGATCGAGGACAGGGTGGCCGAGCTGGAAGCGGTCGATACGCCGGACGAGGAGCAGCAGCGCGAATTGCGCTACTGGCGCCAGCGCCTGGCGACCGCGCAGATCGGGCCCGTACCGGCCGAAGACGAGGTCGGCTTCGGCAGCCTGGTGACGTTCAAGCTCAACAAGGCGAAGCGTGAGATCCGCATCGTCGGTGAGGACGAGGCCGATCCGCCGGCTGGGCTGCTCGGGCTGCAGGCACCGCTGGCGCAGGCGCTGATCGGCGCGG
>Ga0209148_1000493_pt1 | contig 40546 bp, 43 predicted proteins | sample AraplaCol_mMF_r2_2_FD_184288 | JGI IMG/M metagenome (GOLD analysis project Ga0209148, IMG submission 184288) | Arabidopsis root microbial communities from North Carolina, USA - plate scrape CL_Col_mMF_r2 (SPAdes) (version 2) | ecosystem: Host-associated > Plants > Roots > Endosphere | place... | reverse complement strand
GCTGCATTCGCGTGTCGCCCGCTCCAACATCATCCTGCTCAACACCATGGGCGCCCGCGTCCGTGTCGTCGGCCCCTCCACGCTGCTACCGCCCGGCATTGAGCGGATGGGCGTCGAGGTCGCGCGCGACATGCGCGAGGGCCTCAACGGCGCGGATATTGTGATGATGCTGCGGCTGCAGCGCGAGCGCATGAACGGCTCCTTCGTGCCGTCGACGTCGGAATATTTCCACTATTTCGGCCTCGACCAGAAGAAGCTCGGCTATGCCAAGCCCGATGCGCTGGTGATGCATCCCGGCCCCATGAACCGCGGCGTCGAGATCGACACTGCGGTTGCCGACGGCGCGCAGTCCCTGATCCGCGAACAGGTGGAGATGGGCGTTGCCGTGCGCATGGCGGTGCTGGAAGCGCTCGCCCGTAACCTGCCGAACGCGTGATGCCCATGCTGACCGACCGCCGCCCGATCCTGCTCGCCAACGCCCGCGTCGTCGATCCCTCCAGGGATTTCGACGGTCCCGGTGACGTCCTGATTGCCGACGGCATCATCCGCGAGATCCGCCGCGGCATTGGCGCTGCCGGCGTCCCGGAAGGGACCGACGTCGTCAATTGCTCCGGCAAGATCGTGGCCCCCGGCCTGATCGACGTGCGCGCCTTTGTCGGCGAGCCCGGCTTCAGCCATCGCGAGACCTTTGCGAGCGCCAGCCAGGCGGCGGCGACCGGCGGCATCACCACCATCATCTGCCAGCCCGACACCTCGCCGGTCATCGATAATTCGGCGACCGTCGATTTCGTCATGCGCCGCGCCCGTGACACCGCGATCGTCAACATCCAGCCGATGGCGGCGCTCACCAAGGGCATGCGCGGCGAGGAGATGACCGAGTTCGGCCTGCTCAAGGCCGCCGGTGCCGTCGCCTTCAGTGACGGCGACCGCAGCGTCACCAATTCGCAGGTGATGCGGCGCGCGCTGACCTATGCCCGCGATTTCGACGCGCTGATCGTGCATCACACCGAGGACCCTGACCTCGTCGGCGAAGGTGTGATGAACGAGGGCGAGTTCGCCTCGCGCCTCGGCCTGATGGGCATCCCGAAGGCCGCCGAGGCCGTGATGCTGGAGCGCGACATGCGCCTCGTCGCACTCACCGGCGGCCGTTATCACGCGGCCTCGCTGTCCTGCATCGAGTCGCTCGAGATCCTCAAGCGCGCCCGCGATGCTGGCCTTGCCGTCAGCGCCTCGGTCTCGATCAATCATCTGGCGCTGAACGAGAACGACATCGGCCCCTACCGCTCCTTCCTGAAACTGTCGCCGCCGCTGCGCACCGAGGACGATCGCCGCGCGCTGGTGGAGGCCGTGGCCTCGGGCCTCGTCGACGTCATCATGTCCGACCACAACCCGCAGGACGTCGAGGTCAAGCGCCTGCCCTTCGCGGAAGCGGCTCCCGGCGCGATCGGGCTCGAGACCATGCTGCCGGCGGGCCTGCGGCTGGTCCACAACGAGGAGCTCGATCTCAAGACGCTGATCCGGGCGATGTCGACACGGCCGGCCGAGCTACTGGGGTTAGCAGGCGGAACCCTGCGCACGGGTGCACCGGCGGACGTCGTCGTGATCGACCCTGATGTTCCCTGGGTGGTCGATCCCGCCGACCTCAAATCGCCCTGCAAGAACACCCCGTTTGACGAAGCGCGCTTTACAGGCCGGGCCATCAGGACCATCGTCGGCGGACGAACGGTTTACGAGCATGTCTAATGGGCGCTGGTTATGTCAGCCATGGAGAGACAGCCATGGGGCTTGATGCATTCCTGCCGGTGGCCTTCATCATCGGCTACCTGTTCGGCTCTGTCCCGTTCGGGCTGATCCTGACCAGGCTCGCCGGCACGCAGGATCTGCGTTCGATCGGCTCCGGCAATATCGGCGCCACCAACGTGCTGCGCACCGGCCGCAAGGGCCTTGCCGCGGCGACCCTGCTGCTCGACGCGCTCAAGGGCACCGCGGCCGTGGTGATCTCAGGCTACATCGCCGGGCCCAATGCTGCGATGCTGGCCGGCCTCGGCGCCTTCCTCGGACACCTCTTCCCGGTCTGGCTCAAATTCAAGGGCGGCAAGGGCGTTGCCGTCTATATCGGCATCATGCTCGGCCTGTTCTGGCCGAGTGCGGTGGTGTTCTGCCTGATCTGGTTGGCCACCGCCACCACCACCCGCTACTCCTCGCTCTCGGCGCTGGTCGCGGCCTTCGTCACGCCGCTGTTCCTCTGGTGGTTCGGCCAGCTCGCGCTCGCAGCATTGGGCGCGCTGCTGACCATGCTGCTGTTCTACATGCACCGCGAGAACATCAAGCGATTGCAGGCAGGCAAGGAAGGCCGCATCGGCGAGAAGGCTTAAGTCGCGCTTTCGAATCCGAGACCGGAAAAAGTACGGATACCGCCGCGCCTCTTCCGCATTATATGCCAAATCCTGTTCGCAACTTTCACCCGACTGGCGGGAGCTAGTGGCGGTCAGGTTCCATGCCTGTCATCCTGACAGTGGACATGGCGTTACGCGGTTGCTCAGAATGAGCGGGAAGAATGACGGCACGCATGAGAACGATCGCTCGCAGGGCACTGCGGCGAGCCGCCTGCTCTCGCTGACCAACATCTGGTCGGATGCGCCTTCGCCGCCTCCCGCGCCAAAACCCGTCACCCCGTCGCCCGATCCGGTCGCGCGCGTTCCTGTCGTCCCCGAGGTCGCATCGACGCCCGCGCCGATTGCGCCGGCACCGACGCTCGCCAACCAATGGCCGCCGCGAAAACTCTCCCTCGCGCTGCAGGGCGGCGGCAGCTTTGCCGCCTTCACCTGGGGCGTGCTGGAGCGGCTCCTGGAAGAGCCATCCATCGAATTCGACACCATCAGCGGCGCCAGCGCCGGCGCCATCAACGCGCTGCTCCTCGCCTGCGGCCTTGCCGAAGGCGGCCGCGAAGCGGCGCGCAGCCGGCTGAACCGGTTCTGGCTCCGGCTGCTGCACGAGGCCTCGTTCCGTTCGCTGATGCTGGTCGGTGCCTTCTCGCCAGCCGGAAGCTCGGTCGCCTTCGGACCGACATTGCGCGCCGGCCAGTTCGATCCGTTCGATCTCGACCCGTTGCGCCAGGCGCTCGCGCGCGACATCAATTTTGCTGCCTTGCGCGACGCGAAATGCCCAAAACTGCTGATCGCGGCGACGCGGATCCGCGATGGGCAGCAACAAATCTTCGGCAATGACGCCATCACCGCCGACGTCGCGCTGGCCTCGACCTGCCCGCCGCTGGTTCATTGCGCCGTCGAGATCGACGGCGAGGCCTATTGGGATGGCGGCTACGGTGGCAATCCGCCGCTGATCAAACTGGCGCAGCAATCGACGACCCCCGACTTGCTCCTCGTCCAGGTCACGCCGACGCGCGACAGCTACGTGCCGATCACGCTCGCCGCGATCGATCGCCGCCTCGACCAGATCGCCGCCAACGCTGCGCTCAAGGCCGAGATCGCAGCGATCGAATGGGCGCAGGCGTACGCAGCGCCGACGCTGCGGCTCTCGAGGATCGCGGCCGAAGATTCCGTCGACGGACTCGCGCAACGCTCGTCGACCGATCTCGGCCGCGGTTTCATTCGCCTGCTGCACAGGAGCGGCCGTGAGGCCGCCGAGCGTTGGCTTGGCGCAACTGGCGCGGCGACCCAACGCACCCTGCCCGTGGCCGAGCCGGCGCTAGCCTGATTTCGCCAGCGCATTCTCCAAAAACCACGCCGCTGCCAGCGCGCCGGGATCGTTGCCGAAGCGCGCGATCACCTGCACGCCGATGGGAAGGCCGCCGACCTTCATCACCGGCACGTTGACGCAAGGGTTGCCCATCAGCGTCCACAGCCGGTTATAGCGGGGCGAGCCGGTCGAGGCGAGCTCCTTGGCCGGCGCGGTGCCCGGCGCGGAATACGTGAGCAGGACGTCGACACCTTCGAATAGTTCGCCGAGCTCGCGACGGCCGCGGCGGGCGATCCGGCGCGCGTCGTCATATTCCTTCGGCGTCAATCCGACGGTCTCATCGAGGCTGGCGCGCAGCAACGGCGCGATCTCGTCGTGACGCTCGTCGAACTCCCAGGCGAGCGCGCGGTGCGCCTCAAAGTCCTGAATGATCGGGTGGATGCGCCAGGCTTCCTTGACCGCTTCGGGCAGATCGACGGTCTGCACGCTGGCGCCGGCCTTCTCGGCCGCCTTGATCGCGGCCAGCAAGCCCTCCTCTGCCGCCGGCTCGACGGCCTCGGCAAACTCCTGTCTGACCACGCCGATGCGCGGCGACTTCGCCGGCGCGATGCCGGAGAATTCGGTGCGGCCGGTCATTCCCAGAAGTCCGCGCGCGAGATCTTCCGCGCGCGATCCGAACAGGCCGACCGTGTCGAGCGCCCACGAATAGCATTTCACGCCGACCGTCGGCAGCATGCGGAACGACGGCTTGATCGCAGCAGCGCCACAATAGGCGGCAGGCCGGATCACCGAGCCGCCGGTCTGGGTGCCCAGCGCGAGCGGGATCATGCCGGCGCCAACCGCCGCCGCCGAGCCCGAGGACGAACCACCAGGCGTATGACCGGGATTGTGCGGATTGAGCGTCGGCGTCGGATCGCGCGAGGCGAACGCCGTGGTCGTGGTCTTGCCGATGATAGTGGCGCCCGCCCGCTTGAGCATCATCACGACAGGCGCATCCGAGCGCGGCTGCCAGCCGCGATAGATCTCCGAGCCCATCTCGGTCGGCATATTGGCGGTATCGATGATGTCCTTGATGCCGACCGCGATACCGCGCAACGGCCCAGAGGCCTGCGCTTTCGCCGATTTGTCGTGGCGGACGAAGGCACGAACGTCCTTCTCCCTGGCCTCGATCGCCGCATGCGACTGGGCGATCGCGGCATCGGGCGAAAGCTCGCCCGCTTCAATGCGGCGCTGGAGATCGGCGAGTGAAATCATGGCAATACCCTTCTTATTGGCATCGCTTTTAGCATTGCGACAAGACCGCGCAAGCGCACGCCAGGCTTGCTCACGCTTTCAGGTTGTTCCATGCTAGCTTTGCAAGGAGACACCGTGGACGACATCGAGCCGAGCGTGGAGCTGAGCGATCAAGAACGGATCGACCGCCTGCGGCTGATCCGCTCGGACAATGTCGGGCCACGCACCTTCCGCTCGCTGGTCGATCACTTCGGCAGCCCACGCGCCGCGCTGGAACGGCTGCCGGATCTGGCGCGCCGTGGCGGCGCAGCGCGCTCGGGGCGCATTTGTAGCGCAGACGAGGCGAAGGCCGAGCTCGCCGCGAGCCGCAAGTTCGGCATCGCCTGGCTGGCGCCCGGCGAGAAGGGTTATCCAGCGCGGCTCGCGACGCTTGACGATGCCCCGCCGCTGCTTGCGGCGCGCGGCGATGTCGCGACGCTGATGCGGCCGATGATCGCGATCGTCGGCTCGCGCAATGCCTCCGGCGCCGGCCTGAAATTCGCCGGGCAACTCGCGCGCGAGCTTGGCGAAGCCGGCTTCATCATCATCTCCGGCCTTGCCCGCGGCGTCGATCAGGCCGCGCATCGCGCCAGCGTCGAGAGCGGCACCATCGCGGTGCTCGCCGGCGGCCATGACTGCATCTATCCCCCGGAGCACGGCGATCTGCTCGCCGCGATCCTCGATCACGCGGGCGCTGCGATCTCGGAAATGCCGCTCGGCCATGAGCCGCGCGCCCGCGACTTCCCTCGCCGCAATCGCCTGATCTCGGGCGCGTCGCTCGGCGTGGTGGTGGTGGAAGCGGCGCACCGCTCCGGCTCGCTGATCACAGCGCGCATGGCCGCCGAACAGGGCCGCGAAGTGTTCGCTGTCCCCGGCTCGCCGCTCGATCCGCGCGCCGCGGGCGCCAACGACCTGATCAAGCAGGGCGCAACCCTGGTCACGGAAGCGTCCGACATCATCAACGCGGTTCAACCGATCATGGAGCGGCCGTTGATGAATCCTGCAAGCGAGCCCGACAGCGAGCCGTTCGAGAGCGATCCGCAAGGTCATGATCGTGACCAGATCACCGGCCTGCTCGGCCCCGCCCCCATCTCGATCGACGATCTCGTGCGCATGTCCGGCGCCTCGCCGGCGATTGTGCGCACGGTGCTGCTGGAGCTCGAGCTCGCCGGCCGGCTCGAACGCCACGGCGGCGGACTGGTGTCGCTGCTCTAGCCGCTATTCCGCTCGTCAAACCGTGTGCGCGCGGATGCGATCTGCTCCTGGTGCGTCATCGCCCACTCGCCCAATGCTTTCACCGGCTGCTGCAATCCGCGGCCGAGATCGGTCAGCTCGTAGTCGACGCGCGGCGGAATGGTCGGGAAGATCGTACGCGTGACGAGACCGTCGCGCTCGAGGCCGCGCAGCGTCAATGTCAGCATCCGCTGGGAGATGCCGTTGATCATGCGCTTGAGCTCATTGAAGCGCTTCGGCCCGTCGCTCAGCATCATGATGACGAACACGCTCCATTTGTCGCCGACGCGCGCGAGGATCGAGGCGACGTTGCGGCAGTCGGCGTGATCGGGATCGGGCCGTTCGGGCCGCGGCGGCAAGGCAGGCAAACGGCTGTGTGTCGGTTCCAAAGATGTGCCCATGGCTCAAAAAAGTGCGTTCTTGCGGGGATTTCGGTAGTCACTCATGTAGTGCGGGTTACAAATCTATACCATGGGTGACCCCAATGAAACTCCTCCATATCGACTCCAGCGTCCTCGGCCCCCACTCCGTCTCCAGGCAGGTTTCCGCCGCCATCGTCGACCGGCTCAAGCAGGCCACGCCCTCGCTCGACCTCGTCTATCGCGACCTGACCCAGACCCCGCTCGCACATCTCTCCGGATCGCACCTCGCGGCCGCCCAGGGCGCGCCGGCACCGGCGGAACTCGGACCCGATCTCGCGGCGAGCGCGGCCGTGCTGAACGAGTTCCTCGCGGCCGATGTCATCGTGATCGGCGCGCCCATGTACAATTTTACGATTCCGAGCCAGCTCAAGGCCTGGATCGACCGCGTGATGGTGGCGGGAAAGACGTTCAAATATGGCGCGAGCGGTTCGGAGGGCCTCGCCGGCGGCAAGCGCGTGATCTTCGCGATTTCCCGCGGAGGCTATTACGGCCCCGGCACCCCCGCCGCCGCGCTCGAACATCTCGAGAGCTATCTGCGCGGCGTGTTCGCGTTCATGGGCATCACCAGCCCCGAATTCATCGTTGCCGACGGCATCCAGGTTGGCCCCGAGCACCGCGAGAAGGCGCTGGCCGGCGCGCTCCAGGCGGCCACCAGCTTGCGTGCGGCATAAAGCTGCGTCCACGACAGCCGCTGCCGGACCCCGGCGGCGGCTGAAAGATCGACAAAGCTAAAACCAGACGCCCTGCACGCCGAGGATTACGACGACGAGCGATATGAGCAGGCCGATGCCGGAGAAGATGGCAACCCCGATGAATTCCGACATGTCGGAATGCTTGGCGGGAGCTGCGGAACGTTCAGTGTAAATGCGTGGTTCTGAAATCGGAGCAAAAATGCGTGCTGCTTTCGGCATAACGGGCTCCCTCAAATGAGTCTTACGACCCCCTGCCCGTAGAAAAGTCTTTGCAACGCATGCGAAGGTTCAACGCATCGCGCAAGCTTCAGAAAATACATCTCGCAAGACGTGGGAACCGGCCGGCGCAACCATTTTCGGCGCGCCGGCCGATTCAATTTGAAACTGATTTGATCAGCCGCGATAGATCGGCGCGCCGGCGGGTGAGGCAACCGCGCCGCCATCGACGAAGATCTCCTGGCCCTGAACATGAGCGGCATCGTCCGAGGCGAGGAACAGCACCGTCTTGGAAATGTGATCGGGTTCACCAATGCGGCCGAGCGGCGTCGCCAGTCCGATGCGCTTCTCGAACGCCTTCTCCGCTTCAGGCGTTGCAATCGCTGCGCCCCAGATCGGCGTGCGGATCGCGCCGGGCGCGACGACATTGACGCGAATGCCGCGCGGCGACAGTTCCGAGGCCATGATCCGCGCCATCGCCCGTACGCCCGCTTTCGCCGCGCCATAGGCCGAATAGCCGGGAATGCCGAGCACCGAGATCACCGAGCCGTTGAGAATGATCGAAGCGTTGTCGTTGATATAGGGCAGTGCCGATTGCACCGTGAAGAACACGCCGGTGAGATTGGTGCTGATGACCTTCTCGAACACCTCAAGCGTCGCAGATCCCAGCGGCGTGCCGCCTGGGATGCCGGCATTGGCAAACAAGATGTCGAGCTTGCCGAACTTGTCGGTGCCCGTCTTGATCGCGGCTTCGGTCGCAGCAATGTCGGTGGCATCGGCGGCGAGCGCGATCGCGTTCGGACCGAGTTCCCTGGCGGCCGCCTCCAGCGTCTCCTTGTTGCGTCCGGTGACGATCACCTTCGCGCCCTCGGCCACGAACAGCTTTGCCGTTGCCAGGCCGATGCCGCTATTGCCGCCCGTGATCAGTGCCGTCTTGTTCTTCAGCCTCATACTCGTCTCCAGTGGTTGCATTATGAAACCATGTTGCCATCTAGGGCATATGGTTTTATGATGCAACCACACATCCGCGTGATCGGCGCCGAAATCGGGCGAATGCGACAGGACGAGATACGATGGTGAAACGAACGAGCTTTGAGGGTGATGCCTGCCCGATCGCGCGATCGCTGGAAGCAATTGGCGACTGGTGGTCGCTGCTGGTCATCCGCGAGGCGCTGTTCGGCGTGCGCCGCTTCGGCGAATTTCAAAACAAGCTCGGCATGGCCAAGAACATCTTATCAGTGCGGCTGCGCGCGATGATCGACCACGGCATCCTGGAGACGGCCCCCGCCTCCGATGGCAGCGCCTACCACGAATATGTGCTGACGCCGAAGGGACGCGGCCTCTTCCCGATCCTGGTCGCACTCCGGCAATGGAGCGAGGAGTTCGACGATCATCCGGAGGAGATCACGACCATCCTGGTCGATCGCGCCAAAGGCCGACCGGTGCGCAAGCTCGAACTGCGCGCCGAGGACGGCCGGCTGCTCAGTCAGCCCGATACGATGGTCAAGCTGCGGCCAGCGGCGCGACGAAAGTCAGCCTGAGGCGCGAGCCGCGGTGCGCAGCAGCGCGAGCGAGCCCTCGACGGGCGACGGCCCGGCTGCATCATCGAGGCCGTTCATCCTTCGAGGCTCCCGGCGTCGCGCCACTCGCACCTCAGGATGGCGGGACCAACATTGGCCGAACGCCCTCACGACAGCTTGCGCTTGCTCCGCAGCCGCAAATGCTCGTCGGCCTCGAGCTTGGTCATCCCCAGGAGATAATGCAGCACGTCGAGCTTGTGGCGCTCGGTGAGCTTGCGCAGGGCGCCCACCTGCTCGGAGATGAAGGCGACCGCCTCATCAGCGCCGCCCTCGCCCGGCTCCTCGTTGCGCGAACGTGCTTGTGCGCCCGCCGCGGCGCGTGCGCGCTTCTGTCCTGGTTTTGCCACCAGCCCCACCCGAATCCATGCCCCGGGGAAACATTACGCCGATAGCCATCGCAACTCCAAGGTGGTATTTTGCAACTTTCTCGATATGAAACTTTTCCCATTTCGTGGGCTTTCAACACCCTTCGATTTGACAGGACCCGCCTCACCACCCATGTTCGGAACGAAACGGCCGACCCGAATCTAAAGGAAATCGGCCCAATATTTTCCCGTAAGTTACTGGAACTACATGAATATCGTCATTGTGGAGTCGCCGGCGAAAGCCAAGACGATCAACAAGTATTTGGGCTCGTCCTATGAGGTTCTGGCCTCATTCGGCCATGTCCGCGACCTGCCAGCGAAGAACGGTTCCGTCGATCCCGAGAGCAATTTCAAGATGATCTGGGAGGTCGACCCCAAGGCGGCCGGCCGGCTCAACGATATCGCCAAGTCCCTGAAGGGTGCCGACCGCCTGATTCTGGCGACCGACCCTGATCGCGAGGGCGAAGCCATCTCCTGGCACGTGCTGGAGGTGATGAAGGAGAAGCGCGCGCTGAAGGATCAGAAGATCGAGCGCGTGGTGTTCAACGCCATCACCAAGCAGGCCGTCACGGACGCGATGAAGAACCCGCGCCAGATCGACGGCGCCTTGGTCGACGCCTACATGGCGCGCCGGGCGCTCGACTATCTGGTCGGCTTCACCCTCTCCCCTGTGCTGTGGCGCAAGCTGCCGGGCGCCCGCTCGGCAGGCCGCGTGCAGTCGGTGGCGTTGCGCCTCGTCTGCGACCGCGAGCTGGAGATCGAGAAGTTTGTCCCCCGCGAATACTGGTCGCTGATCGCAACGCTGCTGACGCCGCGTGGCGATGCCTTCGAGGCGCGCCTCGTCGGCGCCGATGGCAAGAAGATCCAGCGCCTCGACATCGGCACCGGCACGGAAGCCGAGGACTTCAAGAAGGCGCTCGAGCTCGCCACCTACGCGGTGACGGCGGTCGACGCGAAGCCCGCGCGCCGCAATCCGCAGGCGCCCTTCACCACCTCGACCCTGCAGCAGGAAGCCAGCCGCAAATACGGCTTTGCGCCGGCGCACACCATGCGCATCGCCCAGCGCCTTTATGAAGGCATCGACATTGGCGGCGAGACCACCGGACTCATTACTTATATGCGTACCGACGGCGTGCAGATCGATCCGTCCGCCATCACCCAGGCGCGCAAGGTGATTGGCGAGGATTACGGCAACGCCTATGTGCCGGATGCGCCGCGTCAGTACCAGGCCAAGGCCAAGAACGCCCAGGAAGCGCACGAAGCGATCCGTCCGACCGACCTCTCCCGCCGCCCCGACAGCATGAGCCGCAGGCTCGATGCCGATCAGGCCAGGCTGTATGAGCTGATCTGGAAGCGCACCATCGCCAGCCAGATGGAATCGGCCGAGCTCGAGCGCACCACCGTCGACATCACGGCGAAGGCCGGCGGGCGCACGCTGGAGCTGCGCGCCACCGGCCAGGTCGTCAAGTTCGACGGTTTTCTCGCGCTCTACCAGGAAGGCCGTGACGACGAGGAGGACGAGGATTCACGCCGCCTGCCCGCTATGAGCCCGAACGATGCGCTGAAGCGGCAGTCGCTCTCCGTCACCCAGCATTTCACCGAGCCGCCGCCGCGCTTCTCCGAGGCATCGCTGGTCAAGCGCATGGAAGAGCTCGGCATCGGCCGACCCTCGACCTACGCCTCGATCCTGCAAGTGCTGAAGGACCGCGGCTACGTCAAGCTGGAGAAGAAGCGCCTGCACGGCGAGGACAAGGGCCGCGTCGTGGTCGCGTTCCTCGAGAGCTTCTTCAACCGCTACGTCGAATACGACTTTACCGCTAATCTGGAAGAGCAGCTCGACCGCATCTCCAACAACGAGATTTCCTGGCAGCAGGTGCTGAAGGATTTCTGGACCGGCTTCATCGGCGCGGTCGACGAGATCAAGGATCTGCGCGTCGCCCAGGTGCTCGACGTGCTCGACGACATGCTGGGCCAGCACATCTATCCGCCGCGCGCGGATGGCGGCGACATCAGGCAGTGCCCGAGCTGCGGCAACGGCCGGCTCAATCTCAAGGCCGGCAAGTTCGGCGCCTTCGTCGGCTGCTCGAACTATCCGGAGTGCCGCTACACCCGTCAGCTCGCCGCCGACAGCGAGACCACCGCCGACCGTTCGCTGGGCCAGGATCCGGAGACGGGCCGCGATGTCTGGGTGAAGGCCGGCCGCTTTGGGCCCTACATCCAGCTCGGCGAGCAGAAGGATTACGAGGAAGGCGAGAAGCCGAAGCGTGCGGGCATTCCCAAGGGCACCTCGCCCAGCGATATCGAGCTCGAGCTCGCGCTAAAACTGCTTTCGCTGCCGCGCGAGATCGGCAAGCATCCTGAGACCGGCCAGCCGATCACGGCGGGCCTCGGCCGCTTCGGACCGTTCGTGAAGCATGAGAAGACCTATGCCAGCCTTGAGGCCGGCGACGAGGTGTTCGACATCGGCCTCAACCGCGCCGTGACGCTGATTGCCGAGAAGGTCGCCAAGGGCCCGAGCCGGCGCTTCGGCGCTGATCCCGGCAAGGCGCTCGGCGATCACCCCTCGCTCGGCACCGTCACCGTGAAGAACGGCCGCTATGGTGCCTATGTCACCGCGGGCGGTGTCAACGCGACGATCCCGGCCGAGTTCGAAAAGGACACGGTGACGCTTGCACAGGCCATCGCACTGATCGACGAGCGCGCGGCCAAGGGCGGCGGCAAGGCCAAGAGCACCAAGACGGCGAAGAAGGCTGCGAAGCCGGCCAAGGCCAAAAAGGCTGCGGATGGCGACGACGCCGCGCCGAAGAAGAAACCGGCCGCGAAGAAAGCCGCGGCCAAAACCAAAACCGAATCCACCAGCAAGGCGCGCGCCGCCGTGTCGTCGTCCGCCAAGACGTCGCCGACAAAGGCATCCGCAGCCAAAGCTCCGGCCAAGAAGAGTGCCGGCACCAATTAGAGGTTAAGTGAAACGCAAGAATGACCATGGCTTTCCCGACAGGCAAGCCATCGTCGCCTTCATCAAGGCACATCCAGGAACGGTCGGGACCCGCGAGATCGCGCGCGAGTTCGGCCTGAAGAACGCCGATCGCATCGAGCTCAAGCGCATTCTGCGCGAGCTCGCCGATAACGGCACCATCAAGAAAAAACGCCACACAGTCGCCGAGCCGGACAGCCTGCCGCCGACATTGGTCGCCGACATCACCGGCCGCGATCGCGACGGCGAATTGATCGCTTCCCCCACAGAGTGGGACGAGGTCGAGAACGGTGAGCCGCCAAAAATCCTCATCGAGATGCCGCGCCGGCCCAAGCCCGGCACCGCCGCCGGCGTCGGCGACCGCGCGCTGCTGCGCGTCGAACGCACGGGCGAGGACGAAGGCCCCGCCTATCGCGGCCGCGTCATCAAGGTCTTCGACAAGGCCAAGAGCCGCATCCTCGGCGTCTTCCGCAGCCTTCCCGAAGGAGGTGGACGGCTCGTTCCCGTCGACAAGAAGATGGCGGACCGCGAGTTGAACATTGCGGCAGCCGACACCAAGGGCGCGCAGGACGGCGATCTCGTCAGCGTCGATATCGTCCGCACCCGCAGCTTTGGCCTCGCCTCAGGCCGCGTAAAAGAGAAGCTCGGCTCGGTCAAATCAGAGAAGGCGATCAGCCTGATCGCGATCTATGCCCACGACATCCCGCTGCAATTCTCCTCCGCCGCGGAGCGCGACGCGGAAGCCGCCGAGCCTGCGAACCTGAAAGGACGCGAAGACTGGCGCGACGTGCCGCTCGTCACCATCGATCCGCCTGACGCCAAGGATCACGATGACGCGGTGCATGCGCAAGCAGACCCCGATCCGAACAACAAGGGCGGCTTCATCGTCGACGTCGCCATCGCGGATGTGAGCTTTTACGTGCGGCCGGGCACCGCGCTCGATCGCGATGCGCTCGACCGCGGCAACTCGGTCTATTTCCCTGATCGCGTCGTGCCGATGCTGCCCGAGCGCATCTCCAACAATCTCTGTTCGCTGGTGCCGGGCGAGCCGCGCGGCGCGCTGGCGGTGCGGATGATCATTGCCCCCGACGGCCGCAAGAAGTCGCACAGCTTCCACCGCATCCTGATGCGCTCGGCCGCCAAGCTGAGCTACGCGCAGGCGCAGGCCGCGATCGATGGACGGCCTGATGACACCACCGGCCCCCTGCTCGATCCGATCCTGAGGCCGCTCTGGGCCGCCTACACCTGCGTCAAGCGTGCCCGCGACGAACGCGATCCGCTCAATCTCGATCTGCCCGAGCGCAAGATCCTCTTGAAAAGCGACGGCACTGTCGATCGTGTCGTGGTGCCTGAGCGTCTCGATGCGCACAAGCTGATCGAGGAGTTCATGATCCTCGCCAATGTCGCGGCGGCCGAGATGCTGGAGAAGAAATCGCTCCCGCTGATCTACCGCGTGCATGACGAGCCGACGCTGGAGAAGGTCCACGCGCTTTCGGAATTTTTGGAGACGCTCGACGTTCCCTTCGCGAAGGGTGGCGCACTGCGGCCGACGCTGTTTAACCGCGTGCTGGCCCAGCTCGAGGGCCATGATTACTACCCGCTGGTGAGCGAGGTGGTGCTGCGCGCCCAGGCCCAGGCCGAATACTCTTCCGAGAATTACGGTCATTTCGGCCTGAATTTGCGCCGCTATGCGCATTTCACCTCGCCGATCCGCCGCTACGCCGACCTCGTCGTGCACCGCGCGCTGGTTCGCGCGCTGGGCCTGGGCGAAGGCGCCCTGCCCGACAGCGAGACGCCGGAAACCTTAAGCGAAGTCGCCGCGCATATTTCGCTGACCGAGCGGCGCGCGATGAAGGCCGAGCGCGAGACCGTCGATCGCCTGATCGCGCACCATCTCGCCGACCGCATCGGCGCGAGCTTCCAGGGCCGCGTCTCCGGCGTCACCCGCGCCGGCCTGTTCGTCAAGCTCAGCGACACTGGCGCGGATGGATTGATCCCGATCCGATCCCTCGGCGCGGAATATTTCAACTATGACGAGAGCCGCCACGCGCTGATCGGCACGCGCAGCGGCACCATGTACCAGCTCGGCGACGTCGTCGACGTCCGCCTGATTGAAGCTGCCCCCGTCGCAGGCGCGCTGCGCTTCGAGCTGCTGTCATCGGACAGCGCCACCGCGCCGCGCGACCGACGGCGTCCCGGTCCGCAGCGCCGCCCCTCGTTCAAGGCCCATCCCGGCCGCAGCCCGGATAAAAAACGCAAGCCGTCGAAGCCAAAGCCCGGCAAGAAGAACAAGGGAAAGAACAAGGGCAAGAGCAAAGGCAAGAAGGGCAAGGCATGGTGACCATGAGCACGGCCCCAAAGATCTGGACGCGCGAGACCGGCCTCATCGAGAAGCGCGATGTCTGGGCGGCGATGAAGCGCGGCTTTCGCGGCCGCTGCCCACGCTGCGGCCAGGGAAAGCTGTTCCGCGCCTTCCTCAAGACGGCGGATCATTGTTCGGCCTGTGGTCTCGACTTCACGCCGCACCGCGCCGACGATCTGCCCGCCTATCTCGTCATCGTCATCGTCGGCCACATCGTCGTGCCCTCGATCCTGTGGATCGAGACCAATTACACGACACCGGTCTGGCTCAGCTTTGTGGCCTATTTGCCGTTCACCTTCTTCGCCTCGCTTGGACTGCTGCAGCCGGTAAAGGGAGCTGTGGTCGGCTTGCAATGGGCTCTGCGCATGCACGGGTTTGACGAGAACCCGCCGGATGGTATTCCGCCTGTGTAAGCACAATAAGCAAGAACAGTCCGGGTGAGGATATGAGCGACACGGCGCAGACGGCCGAGAAGGCCAAAGTCCACGAGGAAAAGGAAGCCGACCACCATCCCTATTTCCGCCCGCGGGATGCGGCGACGCTGATCCTGGTCGATCGCAGCGGCGGCGTTCCAAAAGTGCTGGTCGGCAAGCGTCACGACAAGGTCGTGTTCATGCCCGGCAAGTTCGTCTTCCCCGGCGGTCGCGTCGACAAGGACGATTATCGCGTGCCGGTCGCGGCCCCCATCACGGCCGAACTGGAAGCCAATCTCGCCAAGGGCAGCCCGAAGACGCCGGCCTCGCGCGCCAAATCGCTGGCGATCGCCGCGATCCGCGAGGCCTGCGAGGAAACCGGCCTCTGCCTCGGCCGCAAGAACGAGGGCAAGGCCAAGCTCGAAGGCCCCTGGAAGCCGTTCGCCGATGCGGGGCTCCTGCCCGATCCCTCCAGCCTGTTCCTGATCGCGCGTGCGATCACCCCGCCCGGCCGCGTCAAACGCTTCGACACGCGCTTCTTCACGGCGGATGCCTCCGCGATCACCCACCATGTCGAGGGCGTGATCCATGCCGATGCGGAGCTGGTCGAACTGGTCTGGGTCGAGCTCGGCTCAAAGCCGCTCGCGGACTTGCATCCCATGACACGGAATGTGCTCAACGAGCTCGACACGCGCCTTGCCACCGGCCCCTTGCGCCACGATGCGCCGGTGCCGTTCTTCCATTTCTACGGCGGCAAGATGCAGAAGGATATTTTGAGCTAAGTTCCCGCGATCTGCACATTCAGGACCGCGCCCCTGAAGGCACGGTCTTCACTGCCGCGCTGTCCGTGGCCGACAGCCCAGTGTCGTGGCCACGAAAGCTGCTCCAGCCCTTGCGCCGATGCGGATGTAAAGGACGACCAGCGGCCGCAGTCGCGATGGCGGTAGAGAAGACCGCCCGGGCCCATATCCGGAAGAAGCGTGACGCGAATATCGAAATCCTCGCCTGCAGGAAGATCGGGTCCAAACCAGTAGGTTGGACTGCGCCCCGGCTGACGACCAACGATGGCTGTCAGAGTTTGCTTCGGTCCTCGAAGCCCGAGCCAGAACGGCGCGATCGAGCCAGGCTCGAACGCCGTGAGAATCGTCTGAGCCGTTGCGACATCGGCCGCAGCACTTTGCCCCACCAGCCTCAGCTCGATCCGGCGACCGCTCTCCACATGTCCACTGAACGGCGCTTCGCTATCGCCGCGCGGCAGCTCCCTCCACGAGGCGGGATCAGGATCAGGCAACGGCCATTCCATCCTCTCCCTGACGACGCCGTCGGTATCGAGCACCTGGTAACGCAGGCCTTGCTCGTCGAGCGCGGCCTGAATGCAATGCAGATACTCGACGCCCTCAGGCATCCTGTGCGCCGTTCCCGCGCCCGCCGTGCAGATCTGCAGGACGCCGCGATGCGCCTGGACGTCGAAAGCGAGGATGTGGCTGCACAGATAGGCCAGCACGTTTTCGCTGACGAGGATGTCCCAGAACTGACGGGCATATTCGTGACCGATCTCGCGCTGATACGTCCCGGTAAAGCCGTTGATGGGAAACACCGGGTGATGGCCCAATACGAGCTTGTGTCTGATATCGCGATGCTCTCTGAGCGTCGCCTCCAGCCACGCAAGCTCGAGATGGCCCTCGCCGCCAAGGCCGCTCCAGAGCGTGTTGACGAACACCATCAGGAGATCGCCACGCCGCACGAAGTAAGAGAGGCCCGTTTGGCCCGGCGGCCCATTGTCCGGCATATCAAGCACGTCGCGAAACACCGCCTCGCTCATCGCGTCATAGGTCGTGTGGTTGCCGGTGGTGTGCCAGATCGGAATGGCCGCACGGTCGAGCCACGCCATTTCCGTATCCCACCAATATCGCCACTGCGCACGAAGGGCGTCCGGATCAGGCGTCAGTCCGATGATCTCATCGCCGGGAAAGAGAATGAAGTCAGGCTGCGGCCTCAGGCGCTGAACGACTGCGTTGACCGAGGCGAAGGTCTTTTCGTGCAGCGCGCCGGGCACGCCCGAACAGGAATCGCCGTACAACAGAAACTGATGGCCCTTGCCGCGCGGCAGAAGCGCGGGAATGGAATTATTCGTGGAGATCATGGCCTTATCATCACGGTGTCCGGCCGCGACAATGGCAATTTCCGTTGGGGGTCGCAACCAGGCGCTGATCAGTCCGCGTCGGGCTCGGTGCCGACATAGTCGCGCGCCGGCAGTCTCAGGACGCGGCCGATCTCGCTGGCGAGCCTGTTCGCATCCTCACGCTTGGTGAAGCTCTGCAGCGTGATCGCTTCAGTGCCCTTGTTGCCGCAGAGATTGACGTCATAGGTCGTCAGCTCAGGATCGTAATCGTCGGTGATGCTGATGAAGTGATAGTCGGCGAGATCACGGGACTTGCGAAAGTTCAGCGGGCCGAACTGCCTGGTAACGACGATCTGGCGCAACGCCTCGTTGAGCACGACGAAGGTGCGGAAGGTCAGCAGGATCAGTCCGGGAATGCCGATGAGCAGTCCGAGGCCCGAAAACACCAGCACCGGCACGAGATCGTCGGCGAGCCGGCCGAAGCCGGAAAAATCCTGGCGCAGGCCGAGCGCGACATTCCAGAGCAGACAGCCGCTGGCCGCCAGCAGCGGCAGTGACAGCAACCGGCCAAACCAGGGCATCGGCCGGTCGATCCGGACGATGCTGCCGTCTACGGTCATTGCGCTGGCCATGTCATGCTTCCCTGCGGTTCATGGCTTGGTCGGATCGGCCGGCTGATTGGTTCGAGAGCCGCTCCGCTCGCTTCCCCTCACGGCGCCCAATGATGCGATTGTGCTGAGCCTGTCGCGAAAAACAAAAAATTCTTCTCAGCCATCCCAATGGCGGAGCTCCCCGGCATGCCTATGTCTCTGCGAACGACATCAAGGACGGACCAGGGCGCGATGGCACAACGGCAACTCAAGCTTGGCGCGTTCATGCGCCCGATCAGCATCCACACCGGCGCCTGGCGCTATCCCGGGGCCTGGCCCGACGCCAATTTCAACTTCTCGCACATCAAGACGCTGATCCAGAAGCTGGAGGCCGGCAAGTTCGACGCCTTCTTCATGGCCGATCACCTCGCCGTCTTGAACATGCCGGTCAATGCGCTCAAGCGCAGCCACACCGTGACCTCGTTCGAGCCGTTCACGCTGCTCTCGGCACTATCAGCCGTCACCGAGCGCATCGGCCTGATCGCGACGGGGTCGACCACATTCGACGAACCCTATCACGTCGCTCGCCGCTTCGCCTCGCTCGACCATCTCAGCGGCGGCCGCGCGGGCTGGAACATCGTCACCACCTCGAACCCGGATGCGGCGCTGAATTTCGGCCTCGACGATCACATGGAGCATGCCGAGCGCTACAAGCGCGCCCGCGAGTTCTACGACGTGGTCACGGGCTTGTGGGATTCCTTCGCCGACGACGCCTTCGTGCGCGACGTCGAGAGCGGGCTTTTCTTCGATCCCGCGAAGATGCATGTGCTCGATCATCAGGGAAAATATCTGAAGGTGCGCGGGCCCCTCAACATCGCCCGCCCCGTGCAGGGCTGGCCGCTGATCGTGCAGGCCGGCGCCTCCGAAGACGGCAAGCAGCTCGCGGCCGAGACTGCGGAAGCCGTGTTCACCGGCGGCGGCAGCCTCGCTGACGGACAGAAGCTCTATGCCGACATCAAGGGCCGGATGGAAAAGATCGGCCGCGACCCCGAGCACCTCAAGATCCTGCCCGGCGCCTTCGTCGTGGTCGGCGACAGCGTCGACGAGGCGAAAGAGAAGCGCGCCCTGCTCGACAGCCGCGTCCATTACGACAGCGCCATCGCGTCGCTCTCCGTCATCCTCGGCACCGATGCCTCCGGCTTCGATCCCGATGGACAGCTCCCGGAGATTCCCGAGACCAACGCCAGCAAGAGTGGCCGGCAGCGGATGGTGGACCTTGCCAGGCGCGACAAGCTCACGGTGCGCCAGCTCGCCCAGCGCGTCGGCGGTTACGGTGGGCTGTCCTTCGTCGGCACGGCCAAGACTATTGCCGACCAGATGGAGGAATGGCTGGTCGGGCGCGGCTCCGACGGCTTCAACATCATGTTCCCGTTCCTGCCCGCCGGCCTCGACGATTTCGTCGACAAGGTGGTCCCGGAGCTGCAGAAGCGCGGGATTTTCCGCAAAGAGTATGAAGGGGCCACTTTGAGGGAGAATCTGGGCCTTCCTCGGCCGAAAAACCGCTTCTTCGAGGCCTGATCGGGCCGATTTGAGTGGTTTTCCGCCCCTAAAACCTTGACATCAGGCGGTTTCTGGCTAGGTTGCCGGCCAACGCGGGCCGTTTGGCCGGCTCCAGATTCCCCAATTTTCTGAGGTTCAGAACATGGCCAAAGCGGTCACCATCAAGGTCAAGCTCGTGTCCTCGGCCGACACCGGCTTCTACTACGTCGCCAAGAAGAATTCGCGCACCATGACCGACAAGCTGGTCAAGAAGAAGTACGACCCGGTCGCGCGCAAGCACGTCGAGTTCAAGGAAGCCAAGATCAAGTAAGATCGGCGATAGAAGAGTTTTGCGGGGCCCTTGCGGGCCCCGTTTTTGTTTGGACCTGCTCTCTCCACACCGTCATTGCGAGCGGAGCATGGAGTGGCAGCACGCCGCCAGCCTCGCGAAATCCTGACGTGGTTGGAATGAACGGCCTCGCTGCTGTCAATTGCGGGGGATGTTCACCGCTCCAACCATCCATGAATCGCAGAGAGCGCCGGGCCACCGCGGCCAAACAAACCGGAAGAACCTCGCCGGCCGCACTCTGCCAGGCCGGCTTTGCGCATGTTCAATCGGGACGCATTGCTGACGCCGAGCTGTGTTGCCAGCAGGCGCTGACGCTGGACGAGCAACATCCCGATGCCCTCCACCTGCTCGGTGTGCTCTGTTTTCACGCGCATCAGCCCGACGCCGCCGTGGAATGGATCGGCCGCGCCGTCCAACGGACGCCGAACGCAGAATATCTCCTCAGCCTCGCCACGGTGCTGGAGCGGCAGGGCCGGCTCGAGGAAGCGCGGCAGCACTACAGCCAAGCCTTGCTTCTCAAGCCCGATGACGCGGGCCTTTGGAATCACGTCGGCAACCTGCTCTGGCAACTCGGGCACAAGGACGACGCTGCGGAGCATTTGCAGCAAGCCCTGAAGCTCAATCCGAATTATTGGGAGGCCGCGCACAATTGCGGCATGCTGCTGCTCGAGCTCGGCCGGCATGCGGAAGCGGTAAGATGCTTCGACATCGCCGAGAAGCTGAACCGAAGTTCCGCGGCCCTGCATCAGATGCGCGCAGTCTGCCTCTCGGCGCTGAACCGCTTCAACGAAGCAGAGGCCGACTACGAAAAATCCATCGCGCTGGACCCAAGCCTTGCGGAGACGCACAACAATCTCGGCCTGCTGCACTGGCGATTTGGCCGGCTGGAGCAGGCCTTTGCCTGTTTCGATCGGGCTCTGGCGCTTCGCCCGGATTTCCATGCCGTGCTCAACAACAAGGCCGTGGTGCTGCTGCATCTGCAAATGCTGGATGAGGCGTTCGCGACCCTGCGAAGGTCGCTCGCCGCCGCCCCCGATGATGCGCAGACGCTGTTCTATCTGGCGACGCTTCAGCTCCTGACCGGCGATTTCGAGCGCGGCTGGCTCGCACGCGAGGCGCGCTGGAGATTGCCGTCAGTCGGCCTGGTCGATCGCGGCTTCTCAAAACCGCTTTGGCGCGGCGACCAGCCGCTCGAAGGCAAGACCATTTTGTTGCACTCCGATGAAGGATTGGGGGATGCGATTCAGTTCGCCCGCTATGTGCCGATGGTCGCCGCGCTCGGAGCCAGGGTCATCCTGGAGGTCGAGCCGCCGATCCGGCAGCTTCTAGGCGGCATCGAAGGGGTCGCGGAGTGTATTGGCCGGTCATCGACGCCGGCCTTTGACCTGCACTGTCCTCTCGGAACGTTGCCACTGGCGTTCGGGACGCGGCTCGATACGATCCCGCTCGCGCAAGGCTACGTCCCTGCACCTCCGGCGGCGCGCGCAAGAGCGTGGCAAGACCGGCTCGAAGACCGGCTTGGCCCGCACAACCGCTTTCGCGTCGGCCTCGTCTGGGCGGGCAACCCTGATCACAAGAACGATCACAACCGGTCGATGGCCCTGCGCACACTCGCGCCGCTGCTGAATTGCGACGTCCAGCTCGTCTCGTTGCAAAAAGGTGTTCGCGATCAGGACCACGCCTTTCTCGCCGAACGCCCTGACATCGTCGACTTCACGGAACAGCTCACCGATTTCAGCGAAACAGCGGCGCTGATCGGCTGTCTCGATCTGGTGATCTCGGTCGACACCAGCGTCGCCCACCTCGCCGGCGCGCTGGGCGCGCCCGTCTGGACGCTGGTGCCCTTCAATCCCGATTGGCGCTGGCTGCTCGAGCGCAATGACAGCCCGTGGTACCAGTCGATGCGGCTGTTCAGGCAGCCCGAGCGAGGCGACTGGGCCAGCGTCGTGGACGAGGTTCGCCAAGAGCTCGAAAAGCAGGTCGCCGCGTGGCGCGCCCTGATTGGGATCAATCGGGCGCGGTGACCGCTCGATACGTCAATCAATATCGAGACGTCCTCATGCTGCCCGCATGCCGGCTTGCGGACCAAGCAGGGTTAAGGTTGCGTTTGAGGAAACCTACACCATTTGATATGCTTTTCCAAATCCCTCCAGACGGCCGGTTTCGGCTGCAAAGGACGCGATGCGGGTCGCACTGCTCTCCGACATCCACGGCAACGAGGTGGCGCTTCGTGCCGTGCTCGCCGACATCAGGAGGCGCGGCGTCGATCAGATTGTTTGTCTGGGCGACGTAGCCACGCTCGGACCATCCCCCCAGAGAAGTGTTGACCTCCTCGTCGAGCTCAACTGCCCGTGCATCATGGGCAATCACGACTCCTTCCTGCTGGAGCCCGGACTGGTCAAGACCTACACACAGGCCGCGCCCGTCATCGATGCCATCGACTGGTGCGGGGAACAGCTGTCGAGCGAGAGTTTCGACTATCTTAGAACCTTCAAGCCCGTCGCCGAGCTTCCGCTGGGCCTGGGCTCGATGCTGCTCTACCACGGGTCACCCCGCTCCAACGTCGAAGACATTCTCGCGACCACCCCTCCAGAGCAATTGGACATGTTTCTTGGAGAGCGGCAGGCGAATGTCATGGCTGGCGGCCACACCCACGTCCAGATGCTGCGACAGCATCGCGGTCGCCTTGTGCTGAACGTGGGCAGCGTTGGCATGCCCTTCAGGGAGTACGCGGCCGGCGCACGTCCGACGATCCTCGCTCATGCGGAATATGCGGTCGTTGAGGAGACCCACGGTGTCGTCGGTGTCTCCCTCTGTCGCGTGCCGCTCGACAAGACGGCGATGCGAGACAGCCTGGCCCGGTCCACCAATCCCCTGTGCGACTGGCTGATCCAGCAATATGCGTGAATGAAATTCTGCGTTGCGCGATCGAAAACCTCCCAAGCAGAGGCTCACAAGCCCGCCCCACCTACGCCGTCCGCAAAACCGGCGCCGGTGGCTGCGACGGCCTTATCAGCGCGAAGGCGACCTGGATGATGCCACCGGCAAGGCCGAGCGCGACGCCGATGCGCCAGGCCATGCTGTAGGAGCCGAGTGCGTCGTAGATCAGCCCGCCTCCGTAGGCGCCGAGGAAGCTGCCGATCTGGTGACTCATGAAGGCGAGGCCCTGGATCATGGCCTGCCAGCGCAGGCCGAACATCTCGGCGACAGCGCCTGCGACCAGCGGGCCGACGCCCATCCAGAGGAAGCCCATGATGGCGCCGAACAGCAGCGTCGAGAACGGCGTCGCCGGCAGCATGAAGTACCAGGCGAGCGCGAGCGAGCGCAGGATGTAGATCGCTCCCAACAGCGCCAGCTTGTTCCAGCGCTGGCCGGCCCAGCCGAAGAACAGCGAGCCCAGCACGTTGAAGCCGCCGATCATGCCGAGCGTCTGCGCGCTCAGCATCGGATCGAGGCCACAGATGGCGAGATAAGACGGCAGATGCGTGGTGAGGAACACCAGCTGCATGCCGCAGACGAGATAGGCGCAGGTCATCACCACGAAGGCGGCGTTGCCGAACGCTGCCTTCGTCACCGAGGCGGCCGTGGCATCGCCGATATCGTCGGCCGTAGGCTTCGGCAGCGGAATGGCGTCGACGCGGCCGGCGTACAACGCGGCAGGAATCATCAGCACCGACATGACGACGAAGCCGGCAAGGCCGATGCGCCAGCCGAAGCCTTCATTGAGCATCTGCCCGATCGGGGCCGACAGCAGCGCGCCGAGCGAGCCGGCGCCTGAGACGATGCCGAGCACGGTCGAGCGCACCGTTGCCGGCACCGCGCGCGCCGCCACCGACATCGCGATCGCCGCCGCGGTGCAGGCGAGCGAGGTGCCGATCAGCACGCCGGCGCCGATCATGATGCTGACGAGCCCGTTCGCCGTCGCCATCAGCGCGAGGCCGGCAATGTACATCAGCGCGCCCCCGACCATGATCGGGCGGAAGCCGTAGCGCACCGTCATCGCGCCGGCGAGCGGCTGGAGGAAGCCCCAGGCGAGGTTCTGCACGGCGAGCGCCAGCGTGAAATCCGACACCGAAAGGTGGATGTCATGCGTCAGCGGCTGCATGAAGATGCCGAGCGACTGCCGCAGACCCATGCTCAGCGTCAGCATGATCGAGGCGCCGATCAGGATCGGCAATGTCGGACGCAGGACCTGCAACAGGGGCATTTTTCTTCTCCCTCATGGGCGCTGCACGCGCGCCGACATCTGCATTTCGCGTTGATTTTGGTTACACAGACCTGTGTAATTAGTCTATAACGGGACGGCGCTGTCAAGCCGAGAGACGGTAAAGAGGACATTGGTCGCCGCATGGCTCCCCCGCCCGCCCCACAGCCGATGAAAGAGCGGATTCTTCAGACCGCCGACAAGCTGTTCTACCTGCAAGGCATTCGCGCCATCGGCGTTGACACCATCGCAGCCGAGATCGGCATCAGCAAGCGCACGCTGTACAACCACTTCCCGTCCAAGGACGCGCTGATCGCGGCGTATCTCGAGCGCCGCTTCGTCAGCGCCCGCCCCTCCGACAAGCCGCCGGTCGAGCAGATCCTCGGCACCTTCGATTCGCTGGAGCGGCGTTTCTCAGCCAAGGATTTTCGCGGCTGCCCGTTCGTGAATGCGGTCGCCGAGCTCGGCCCCGCCGACCGCGCCGTGAAGAAGATCGCCATCGCCTTCAAGGAAAGCCGCCGCGTCTGGTTTCGCGAGCGGCTGACCGAGCTCGGCGTTGCCGACGCGGATGCGCTCGCGACGCAGCTCGTGCTGCTGGTCGACGGCTCGATCGCGCAGGACCTCGTCCGCGACGACCCCGCGATGGCGCGCGCGGCGAAAGAGGCCGCGAAGGTGCTGCTGCGGAATGCGGGCGTTGATGTGGATGGGGATGCGAAGGCGGTCGTGAAGCGCAAGCCTTCACCCCGATAACCACTGTCGTCCCGGACAGGCGCAGCCTTGGCAACGCGCAGCGTTGTCCAGGGCGGAGCGCAGATTCGGGACGACACCGAGATTGTTGCGCAGCCGTCGCGAAAAACTCCCGCGCCTCACGCCGCCTGCGACACCACGCGATTGCGCCCGTCGTGCTTGGCGCGATAGAGCGCCGTGTCGGCGCGCTTGAGGACGTCGGCGACCGCCTCGCCCTTCTGCTCCAGCGTGGTCAGCCCGATCGAGATCGTCACCTCGACGCGCTTGGTGCCCTTGTGGACGGCGAAGGGCTCGCCGGCGATGGAGCGACGCAGGCGCTCGGCGACCATGCTGGCGACGTGCAGATCCGTCTCCGGCATCACAATGACGAACTCCTCGCCGCCATAGCGGCAGGCCAGATCAATGCCGCGGATCGACTTGCGTACGCGCACCGCGAATTCACGCAGCACGTCGTCGCCGCCATCGTGGCCGAAATTGTCGTTGATCGACTTGAAATAGTCGATGTCCAGAATCATCAGCGCCAGCGGCTTGCCGCGCGTGGAGGCCTGCTCGGCGAGCGTCGCCAGATGGCTCTCCATGTAGCGGCGATTGTGCAGGCCGGTGAGCGCGTCGGTGATCGCCATCTCGATCGAGTTCTGCACGTTGTCGCGCAGATGGTCGGTGTAGCGGCGGCGGCGAATTTGCGTGCGGGCGCGCGCCAGGAGCTCGGTCTTGTCGATCGGGCGCAGCAGATAGTCGTTGACGCCGATCTCGAGGCCGCGCAGCAGCCGCGTGGAGTTCTCGGCTTCGGCGATCGCCAGGATCGGCACGTGACGCGTGCGCTCCAGCGAGCGCGCCTGGCTGCAAAGCCTGAGGCCATCGAAATTGTTGAGGTCGAGCGAGACGATCAGGAGATCGTAATTGCCCTCGGCCGCGTGGAACAGCGCTTCGGTCGGATTGGGCTCGACGTCGACGGTGTGCTCGGCGGCAAGGATCGTCGCGAGCCGCTCGTAGGAGGATTCGCGGTCGTCGACCAGGAGGATGCGGCCGCCCTTGCCGGTGTCGGAGATGGCGCTGCGCTCGGGCGCCTGCATGCCGATCTCCAGCGAGGTGATGGCGCGCATGCGCAGCTCGTCGGTCATCATCTTCAACCGCGTCAGCGAGCGCACGCGCGCGATCAGCACGACGTCGGAGACGGGTTTGGTCAGGAAATCGTCTGCGCCCGCTTCCAGGCCGCGATTGCGGTCGGCGGGGCTGTCGAGCGCGGTGACCATCACGACGGGAATGTGGTGCGTGGCCGGATCGGTCTTGAGACGGCGGCAGACCTCGAAGCCGTCCATGTCGGGCATCATCACGTCGAGCAGGATGATGTCGCATTCGGCGCGGCGGGCCAGCGCCAGCGCCTCGGTGCCGTTCGAGGCGGTCATCACGTCGAAATATTCGGCCGACAGACGAGCCTCTAGCAGCTTGACGTTGGCGGGAACGTCATCGACGACAAGGATACGCGCGGACACTGTGAACTCACTTCCTATCCGATAAAACGCCGGACCGTCTCAATGAATTTGCCGACCGAGATCGGCTTGGACAAATAGGCTTCGCAGCCGCCCTCGCGGATGCGCTCTTCGTCGCCCTTCATCGCGAAGGCCGTGACCGCGACGACGGGAATGGCACGCAGCTCCGGATCGTCCTTGATCCAGCGCGTTACCTCGAGGCCGGAGACCTGCGGCAACTGAATATCCATCAGCACGAGGTCGGGACGCATCTTGCGGACGAGATCGAGCGCCTCGTAGCCGTTGCTGGTGCCGGAGGTCTGGTAGCCGTGCGCCTCCAACAGGTCGCGGAAGAGCTTCATGTTGAGCTCGTTGTCTTCCACGATCAGGACGGTCTTAGCCATCCCGCCCTCCTGTTTGGTCCTGACGACCGATGCATGTAAACGCCTCAGGCGCCGCTTTCCGGCGCTTCGAAAACTGGATTCAAACTAGCCCCAGATTCGCTTGAGTTTGGTTAAACCCGAGGGGCCACTTTCTGCGATGTGGTTTCCAGTTGCTTGTCTGGGGCCGCAAGGCTCACGCCCGAGACTCAGTCTCAAGACTCGGGCATATTCCAAAGTAGACACCGAAAGTTAACGGAAAGGCAAACCGGGCCCTTGAAAAAGCCTGTTCACAACCCCCGCGAAGTCGCTGAAATCGTTGCGATTCAGGCGCTGTCCTTCGTCGCCGGCGAACCCGAAAGGCTGGGCCTGTTCCTGGCTGAGACAGGGGTCGGTCCGGAGACGCTCCGGAACGCTGCCTCGGACCCGAATTTCCTGCTCAGCGTGCTCGATTTCGTGCTGCGCGATGACGACACCGTGAAGGCCTTTGCCAAGGCCTCGGAACTGCATCCGACCAATGTTGCCGCAGCGCGGCAGGTTCTGGGCGATGCGCTCGGCGACCGGACCTGGGAGCGCGACGTGCCGTGACCGCCCCTGATACGGCCGGGCCCCGCTGCTTCTGCCGGGATTGTCTGGCCGATCTGGATTTGGGCGGGCGGCGCTGTTCCGCCTGCGGCTCCCCTCGCCTCGTCCGCCACCGCGCGCTCGCGGGGCTCACCATCGCCCACGTCGATTGCGACGCCTTCTATGCGACGGTCGAGAAGCGCGACAATCCTGAGATCGCCGACAAGCCTGTTATCATCGGCGGGGGAAAACGTGGCGTGGTGTCGGCCGCCTGCTACATCGCGCGCACCTATGGTGTGCGCTCGGCGATGCCGATGTTCAAAGCGCTCGAAGCCTGCCCGCACGCGACCGTGATCCCGCCCAACATGGCGAAGTATGTCCGCGTTGGCCGCGAGGTGCGGCAGGCGATGCAGGCGCTGACCCCGCTGGTCGAGCCGCTCTCGATCGACGAGGCCTTTCTCGATCTCTCCGGCACCGAGCGCGTGCACGGCATGATCCCGGCAAAGGTGCTGGCGCGCTTCGCTCGTGAGGTCGAGCGCGACGTCGGCATCACCGTCTCGGTCGGCCTGTCCTGCAACAAGTTCCTTGCAAAAATCGCCTCCGACCTCGACAAGCCGCGCGGCTTTGCTGCACTCGACCAGGAGGAAGCGCGGACGATGCTCGCCGAGAAGCCGGTCGGCTTCATCTTTGGTGTGGGCCCGGCAACGCAGGAGCGCCTGGTGCAACGCGGCTTTCGCATCATCGCCGATCTGCAAAAGGCTGATGAGATCGAAATGATGCGGCAATTTCCGAGCGATGGCCGCCGGCTGTGGCGGCTCGCGCGCGGCATCGACGACCGCCGCGTCGAGGCCGATCGCGGCGCCAAGACGATTTCGAGCGAAACCACCTTCGAGACCGACATCCGCGATTTCGCCTCGCTGGAAAAGATCCTGTGGCGCCTGTGCGAGAAGACGTCGTCACGCCTGAAGAGCAGCGAGCTTGCCGGCTCGACCGTCACACTGAAGCTCAAGACCGCCGATTTCCGCCAGCGCACCCGCTCCCAGTCGATTGCAGCCCCGACGCAGCTTGCGGCAAAGATCTTCTCGATCTGCCGGGAGATGCTGGCGAAGGAAATCGACGGCACCGCCTTCCGCCTGATGGGCGCCGGCGTCAGCGCGCTCCGCGACGGCTCTCCCGCCGACGACACCGACATGCTCGACCGCCGCGCCGCCCATGCCGAGCGCGCGGTCGATAGCCTCCGCAAGAAGTTCGGCAATGCCGCCGTGATCCGTGGCATCGCGTATGACGGGCCGGAGAAGGCCGAGGAGTGATGGCGGCTGAACGCGATCTCACCGCGCTACTGAAGACCATGAAGCCGGAGATGCAACCAGGCGTCTTCGTGTTCTGCACGCTCCCGCTGAGCGAACCCGTTCCCGCAGCAATCAATCCTCTGCTGACATTCCGTGAGCAGGAAGGGACGACTCTCGTGGTCTTGCGCGAAGAAGCCGAAGCGGCGAGCCTACGCTACGCTTTCGTCTCGCGCATGATCACCCTGACAGTCCACTCTTCGCTGGAGGCAGTAGGTTTCCTCGCAGCGATCACGGCGGGTCTGGCCGAAGCCGGCATCAGCGTGAATGCGGTTTCGGCCTATCACCACGATCATCTCTTCGTGCCCGCCGACAGGGCCGATGAAGCGATGGCCCTCTTGCATGACAGGTTGATGCCGAAACAGGAAGATTGAGCTTGATCTAGAGCATGCTCTAGCCTGTAGAGAGACGGCTGGCTTCGATTCAGGAGACAGCTCATGACAGTAATCGACAACAAGGCGCTCATTCAGGACATCATGGATGCGCGCGCGCGTCGCGACGCCGGCCCCTTCATCGCCGCAATGGCAGATGATTTCGTCTGGCGCATCACCGGCTCGACGGCCTGGTCGGGCGAGTATGTCGGCAAGGCCGACGTGCTGGAGCGGCTGATAAAGCCTCTTCGCGGACAATTCACTGCTCCCAACAGCCTCACGCTATCCCGCATCATTGCTGAAGGCGATTACGTCGTCGCCGAGTGCCGGGGCAATGCGACGACGCTTGCCGGCGAGCTCTACGCCAACACCTACTGCTTCGTCATCCGCGTGGCGGACGGAAAGCTGCGCGAGCTGACCGAATACATGGACACCGCGTTGGTCGAGCGAGTGCTAAGGCCGCCCGGCGGCCAATGAGGCCGATGCGGCCTTGAGGCGTCCATGCGGCGACACGGCGGGTCTTTCTCCGCTGGCGATCCACTCCTCATAGAATTCGACCTTGGCTTCGATCAGCGCCAAAGCCTGCGACCAGTGGTGGATGTTGTCCTGCACGCGCTGCTGGTGGGCTGCGAGCAGCGCGTGACGCTCGTTCAAAGTCGCTTCGCCCCGTTTTGCGAGCGCGGCGTACTCGCGCATCTGCTTGACCGACATGCCGGTGCCGCGCAGGCGCTCCATCAGATCCAGCCAGCCGACGTGAAAATCGCTGTAGACACGCCGACCACCGCGGTCCCTGACGACGCCGGGGATCAAGCCCTGAGCCTCATACCAGCGGATGGTGTGAATGCTGCGGCCGGTTCGACTGGCGACCTCTCCGATACGAAGCTCCCGCGACATGGCCTTTCCTTTCGTTCGAAGGCGTCGTAGCCCGGGCACGCGCCGCTTTTCGAAAAATGCCAGCATGGCATCATGCCACTGTTTTGCCCGACGGGTCAAATTGAATTCGTAAAATACGAAATCTAGCGACCGCCTTTCGAACGCGCTTCTACTGTGCATGGGGTTGTTTTGCAGTTCTTGCCGGCGCGGCTCGGCAAGGAGGGAACACCGCAGTCAATCGGCGACCGCGATCGCCTCGATCTCGATCAGCCATTCCGGCGCGGCGAGCGCGGAGACGCCGACGAGTGTACTGGCCGGCGGCTCCATGCCCTCGAAGAAGGCCGAACGGGCCTTGCCGATGATCGGGCGCAGTTCCGGCTTGTAGCCGACGACGAAGGTCGTGATCTTGACGATGTTGGCGTAGGTGGCGCCGGCTGCCTTCAAGGCGTGGCCGAGATTCTGCATCACCTGCGTGGTCTGCGCGGCGATATCGCCCTCGCCGACGATCCGCCCCTCCTCATCGGTCGAGACCTGGCCGGAGATGTAGATCGTGCGCGCGCCGGAGGCCGTGACGACATGGGAATAAGCGGGATTGTGGTGCAGGCCGCTGGGGCGGAGGTGATCGAGCTTGGGCATGGGCTGGCTCCCGACGTTTATGGTTGGACGGGAGCGTAACCGGAGATGGCGCCAACGGCTAGTGTCGCCGCTCAATTGCAGGGTTTCTTCAATTACAGGGCTTGCTGTCCTTGACGTCGAACTTGCCCATCGCGCCGGAGATCACAAAATCGTTGTAATCGAGCACGAGCTGGCGGGAGACGCCGTTCTCGTAGAGCTCGAACGACATCGCGTAGACAGGCGTCTGCTCGCCTTCCTTCTGCTGGGCTTCGCGATCGAAATAGCTGACCGTTACCGGCCAGCGCGTCAGCGATTTCATGTGCTCATCCGAGGTCGACGGATCGGGCGAGGCCGTACGGTCGGCCGGGATCGGCTGACCGATCACGGTCAGCGTGTTGTAGACCTTCTGACCATCGTCGGAGCCGTCATAGACGGAGAGCTCGAGCAGCGACTTGCCGTCCTTGGCGGCGGCAATGATGCGCTGGATCTGCTCGGTCGGGAAGACGATCTTGCCGTCGAGGGTGAAGTTCTTCGGCGCCGGCAATTTCAGCTTGACGTTGATGTGGTCGCCGTCGCGCTCTGCCGAGCCGTCGACGAGGCCAGCCTCGGTCTCGTTCATCCGCGTCTCGATCTTGAAGCGATAGCTTTTTCCGCCGGCGTCCTCCCAGGAATTGGAGCGGAGGTCGCTGAGCGTGATCTTGCCTTCGCCGCTGTCGAGCTCGGAGACCTGGCGGAATTCGGACGTATAGCCCTCGCAGGTGCTGCCGGCGAAATTGTAGAGGATGCGGCCGCGCGCGCTGTTGATGGAATTGGAGCGCGATTTGACCAGGCTCAGGTCATAGAGCGCCTGGTGCGCGAGGAACGGACCGTTCGCGGCATGCACGCCGCCACCGGCGCCGAGAGCGGCCGCCGCGAGCGCCATCACACCGAGTGAAGTCCGGAAAAGGTGCACCATGTCTATTCCCTGGGGACGCGCAGATTCGACACTTTAATGACCGTTCCATTGCGTCGCAACTGCGGCGGTTTCACGTAAAGTTGCGCCTCTCCGTCGAACCTCCTGACCTGCCTCAAGAAAATGCAGTCCGCCCAGGCCGCCCACGGACAAATCCGCTTGCTTGCATGTGGCGGCACGATGGGCGAAACAGGGCACCCCCGGCTGTCATCGAACGCACCGGGATGGACGGGTTTTCAGACATCGAGGTCGAGACATGGCAGGCACGGTCGAGCAGAAACTGGCGGAACAGGGCATCAAGCTGCACGAGGCCCCATCTCCCGTGGCCAATTACGTGCCGTTCGTACGCACCGGCAATTTGCTGTTCGTCTCCGGCCAGGTCTGCTTCGACCCATCAGGCAAGCTGATCGCCAAGGGCAAGCTGGGCGCCGGCGTCTCGATCGAGGACGGCGCTGCAGCCGCGCGCGGTTGTGCCGTCAACCTGCTCGCGCAGGTCAAGGCTGCGCTCGGCGATCTCGACAAGGTCGTGCGCGTGGTGCGCCTCGGCGGCTTCATCAACTCGGCGCCGGACTTCGTCGACGGGCCGAAGGTGCTGAACGGCGCCTCCGACCTGATGGTCGCCGCGTTCGGTGACAAGGGCCGCCACGCCCGCACCACCGTCGGCGTCGCCTCGCTGCCCGCTGATGCGGCGGTCGAGGTCGAAGGCGTGTTCGAGGTCGCCTGAGGTCGGAATCGTGCGTGCTCCGGATTGGCTGACAGCGCGGCCGGTCGCCCATCGCGGCCTGCATGACATTTCACGTGGCATCGTCGAAAACATGCCAGGTGCGGTCCAGGCCGCGATCGCAGGCAATTTTGCGATCGAGGTCGACATTCAGCTCTCCGCTGACGGCGAGGCCATGGTGCATCACGACCACGCGCTCGGCCGCCTCACCGACGCCTCAGGCCCGGTGGTCGCGAAGACCGCGGCCGAGCTCAAGGCCATCACGTTCAAGGACACGCCCGAGCGGATGATGTCGCTCAGTGACCTCTGCGCCATGGTCGCCGGCCGCGTGCCGCTGGTGATCGAGGTGAAGAGCCATTTCGACGGCGACCGCAAGCTGGTGAAGCGGATGGCCGAGGTGCTGGCGTCCTATCAGGGCCATGCGGTCGGCATGTCCTTCGACCCCGACCAGGTGCTGGCACTGCGCGAGCTGCTGCCGTCCCGCCCGCGCGGCATCGTCGCGCAGCGGAGCTATGAGGACGAGTACTGGGCGTATCTAACCCAGGAACAGCGCGACAGCATGCTGTACCTGCGTCACGGCTTCCAGACCCAGCCGCACTTCGTCGCCTTCAAGGTCGACCATTTGCCGGCGCCCGCCCCCTGGATCGCCCGCAACGTCTTCGGTTGCGCCCTGCTCGGCTGGACCACCCGCTCACCGGAGCAGCGCACGCGGGTCGCGCAATATGCCGATCAGATGATCTTTGAGGGCTTCGTGCCGTAGGGTTGATGTTCCCGACCCTTGAAGTCGCTGCTGCAATGCACGATCTTGGGCGCAATGGCATCATCCGAAGTCACCTTGGAGGCGGTACCGTCCATTGGCGAAGTCTCGCCGGAGGATTGGGACGCCTGCGCCAATCCCGGAAAGGCGCTCAATGAAAAAGCTTGCAACGGGCATGGCCTGGGAACCTCATCCGGGCTCCCAGGCGATTCCCTCGGCCTGTTAAAGTCCGCCTATAACCCGTTCGTCTCGCACGCCTTTCTTTCCGCCGTCGAGAAATCGGGTTCGGCCACGATCCGCACCGGCTGGGGGCCGCGACATCTCGTGGCCAAGATCGACGGCCAGGTCGCCGGAATCGTGCCCTGCTATCTGAAATCGCACAGCCAGGGCGAGTACGTCTTCGACCGCGGCTGGGCGGACGCCTATGAGCGCGCCGGGGGCCGCTATTACCCGAAGCTTCAGGTCTCAGTTCCCTTCACCCCGGCCACCGGCCCGCGGCTCCTGGTCCGCGATGGCGTCGACCGCGAGCGCATCGCCGAAGCGCTGGCGAGCGGCCTGGTGGCGCTGTGCGGCGTCAGCAAGGCATCTTCGGTGCACGTCACCTTCGCGCGCGAGGCCGAATGGAAGCTGCTCGCCCAGCACGGCTTCCTCCAGCGCACCGACCAGCAGTTCCACTGGCGCAACGAGGGTTTTGCCAGCTTCGACGATTTCCTGGCGACACTGAACTCACGCCACCGCAAATCGATCAAGCGGGAGCGGCGCGATGCGCTCGCCGCAGGCATCACCATCCACTGGCTGACTGGCAAGGACATCACCGAGGACGCCTGGGACGCCTTTTTCGAATTCTACATGGAGACCGGCTCGCGCAAATGGGGCCGACCTTACCTGACGCGCGAGTTCTTCTCGCTGGTCGGCGAGACCATGAGCCGGGACGTGCTGCTGGTGATGGCCCGACGCAACAACCGCTGGATCGCCGGCGCGATCAACTTCATCGGCTCGGATACGCTGTTTGGCCGCAACTGGGGCGCGGTCGAGCATCATCCCTTCCTGCATTTCGAGGTCTGCTACTACCAGGCGATCGATTTTGCGATCAAACATGGTCTCACGCACGTCGAGGCCGGAGCGCAAGGCGAGCACAAGATCGCGCGCGGCTACCTGCCGCGGACAACCCACTCCGCCCACTTCATCGCCGATCCGGGCTTGCGCCGCGCCATCGACGATTACCTCAAGCGCGAGCGCGCCTATGTCGCGGAGGCCGGACGGGATCTGGCTGAGCTCGGCCCGTTCCGGAAAGGCATCGACGAGGCGCCTTGACGGTTTGCCGTCGCTGGTGACAGTAAGCGCAAAACCAAGCTCAAATGTGCCGGGAGCCGCCGCCATGACCGCCTATGACCCCAACAACATCTTTGCAAAGATCCTGCGCGGCGAATTTTCCTGCCACAAGGTCTACGAGGACGAGCATGTCTTCGCCTTCCTCGACATCATGCCGCGCGTCCCTGGCCATACGCTGGTGATCCCGAAGGCCCCTGCCCGCAACATCCTCGACATCAAGGCGGACGACTACGCCCATGTCGCCCGCGGCGCGCACAAGATTGCCGCGGCCGCGATGAAAGCGTTCAATGCCGACGGCATCACCGTGCAGCAGTTCAACGAGCCCGCCGGCGGACAGGTGGTGTTTCATCTCCACATGCACGTGATGCCCCGCCACGACGGCGTGGCCATGCTGCCGCCCGCGAGCCGCAAGGAAGACGTCAAGGTGCTGGAAGAGAATGCGACCAAGTTGATTGCGGCGTTGAAGGCCTGACCCTCACTCCGTCTGGAAATCCCCCGGCTGCGGCGCAGCCAGTGGTGTGAACTCGCAACGATCCGGTTTGATATCGATCAGCGGCGTATTGTCGATGCAGTCGAGCCCGCGCACCAAAATCGCATTTCCCTCGATGCCGACGAGCTTCACGATCGAGGTGCCGATCGGGTTGGGCCTGACAGGCGAGCGCAGCGAAAATGTGCCGCGGGTTTTCTCGTTGTTCTTCGGGCTTTGCAGGACGATGTCGCGGCGCGACTGGTCGAGCCAGTAGAGCACTTCGAGATTGCTGTAGAAATCGACGCCCTTGATCGCGGGCACGAAGGGTTCGAAGATTTCGAGCCGGCAGATCGGGCCGTCCTGCCGCCCCTGCCGCGGCGTCTCCAGCCGCGAGGTCCAGGGCGTGCGGATGCGGCCGATGAAGACGAGGCCGGCATCTTCCGTGGACGGCAGCTCGATGGCGACTTCGCCCTCGCGGAGCTCGTTTTCGCGAACCATAATTCCTGTTCCTTGGCTGTTCGGAAGCGGTTTTAGCCCAACCACCACTTGCCGGCCAGCATGAAGACTTCGCCGGCGACCACGCCCGCGAAAATCGAGCGGCGGGTCAGCAGGAACACGACGAGGCCGGCGGCCACCGCACCATAACGCAGAGCATCCGGCACGCTGGCGAGCGCACCGGGCGGCTGGACCACAATCTGGGCGATGACGCCGGCAAGAATCGCGGTTGCGACCGCCCTCACCCAGACCAGCAGCTCCGAGCCCTCGTCGATGCCGCCGCCAAACCACAGGCCCAGCATGCGCCATATCTGGTTGGGGATGACGCCAGCGACGAACAGCACGACCAGTGCCTGCCAATCGCCGATCAGTTGCGCAGCACTCATGCGCGCACCTCCCGCCACCAGTGCACGCCATAGGCGATCGTCCCTGCGGCAACGCCACTGACGAGGATGTCGAGGCCGGAGTTCATCCTCGCGGCCAGCGGATAGAGCAAGATTCCGAGCGTCAACGCGACCACGTCGGCGACCTCGCGGCTGTTGCGCGCGGTCGAAAACAGGAAAGACAGCGGCGTCAGCAGCAGGATGGCGGCGCCCAATGTCTGGGTCAGATTGGCGGCAAGGAAATAGCCGACCGTGTTTGCGGTCAGGCACACGGAGACCAGACCGAAGCCGAGCCCGTTGACGAAGGCGATGCGCCGCTCGCGCGGCACAAGCGGCAGGAAGCGATGGCATTCGACCCACAGCGTCACCGCCGTCAGATGCGCCGCGAAAAACAGCTCGCGCCGCTTGGTCGTCGGCGTGCGCATCAGCGGCAGCACAGAGACCACCATCGGAAACAGCCTGATTGCGCTGACGGTGACCGCAATCGCCGACTGGATGATGGTAGCGCCCGAGCCGAGGGTCGTGATCAAGATGATCTGTGCCGGGCCTGCCCAGACGAACAGCGTCGAGCAGAGCGCCCAGAGCAGGCTGAAATGGGTGTCATGCGCAAGCGCGCCGATGCCGAGATAGGTCGCGAACAGGACGAGCGTGAGGATCGTCTGCGTGATCGAGCGCACCCCCCAGGCGAAGGCGCGCCAAGGACTTTGCCATTGCGGGGAATCGAGCGGAGGAAGCGCCACGGGAAGCTGGCCGGCGGGAGAGGAATCGTGCCTGCATAACGGGCAAAGCAGGCACCCGCGTCAAGGAAGCCCGCGGCGGGGCTGGCATGCACGTACCTGCTACCCGCTCACGCCGCGGTTCTTCAGCACAAAACACGCCCCGCCTGCTTTCCGGATGCGGTTGCAGAGATCGTCCGCCTCACTCCGCGTGTCGGCGCCGATGCGCACCTGGTAGAAGGCGTGCGAGCCCCGGCTGCGGACCACCGAGGAGAGCAGGCTTGGATCACGCTCGCCGATCACGGCGCTGAGATGCGTGACCGCGCGGGAGTACATCGCCAGCGCCTTGTTGCGGTCAAAGCCTGCGGCGAGCTGAACGCCCCAGATCTTGGCCGCGGCGAGTTCGACATGCTGTTCGAGTTCTGCGACGAACGGATTCGGCGCGCGCTTGAGCAGCGCCATCAGGTCGCGGCAGCTCGTCGGCGGCGAGCTCGGCGGTCCCTTGCCGGTGCTGCCCGCCTTGGCCCATGTGTCAACGCTTGCGCCCGTGATGGCGTAGACATAGTTGCGCGTCTGGTCCGGCATGCCCCCGGTGCCGGCGAGCCATTCCTGCACCCGTCGCGGCCCGGCATTGTAGGCGGCCGCGGCAAGGCCGAGATTGCCGAACTGGTTGCGCAGCTCGTTCAAGAACTCGGCGGATTTCGGCAGCGCCTGGACCGGGTTGAAAGGATTGAGAAGCCCGCGCTCGCTCGCGGTCCCCGGCATGAACTGCGCGATCCCCTGCGCCTGCTCGCCGCTGCGCGTCACGGGGCCCACGGCATCGGCCTGGAATCGGCTCTCCTGCCAGATCACGCGGGCGAAGAATTCCAGCGGCAGATTGGCATCCCGCGCAGCCGCCTCCACGATCAGGCAGATCGACTCCCGCGTGTCGCTCTCGCGCGCAGGCTCATTCGTGGTCGGCTTTGCCGGTGCCTCGGGGCCAAGCTGCGTTGGGGGGACCGGAGCATCCTCGGCAAGCGCCGGCGTGCAAATGAACGCCGCCGCGAGCACCCACCAGATCAGCTTCTGAGCCCCGACGAACGCCATGGCGCTACCCATATCGGCCCTTGAACTCGGCCCCCAAGGCAACTAGCAACGGCAGGAATTAGCAACGCTGAGCCCGGCCAGAATGCAGACAATCTATTTTGATCTCGACGGCACGCTGACAGATCCAAAGCCCGGGATCACCGGTTCGATCCAGTATGCCCTGAAAAAACTTGGATTGGCGGTCCCGAGCCAGGACGAATTGACCTGGTGCATCGGGCCGCCGCTGCATGCGAGCCTGAAGGCGCTAACCGGATCCGACCTACTGGCCGACCAGGCGCTCCTGCTCTACCGCGAACGGTTTTCCGAGGTCGGGCTGTTCGAAAACACACCCTATCCTGATATCCACGACACGCTGGCGGCGGTCGCCGAGACCGGCGCGCGCATGTTCGTCGCGACCAGCAAACCCGCGGTCTACGCCACCCGCATCGTCGATCATTTCGGCATGACGCCATATTTCGAGCGTGTGTTCGGCTCGGAGCTCGACGGCACCCGCGTCGACAAGCGCGACTTGCTGCGCTACGCGCTCGAAGAGAGCAAGATCGATGCGGCCAGCGCCATCATGATCGGCGACCGCAGCCATGACGTGGTCGGAGCCCGGACCAACGGCATGACGGCGATCGGAGTGCTCTATGGCTATGGCAGCGAGGCCGAGCTCAGGGATGCCGGCGCGCATCACATCTGCGCCGCGCATCCGGAGCTACTCGGCCACTGCGTCGGCTAAGCGGTCACCATCTCGACCGCGGCCAGCATTCCCGTCTTTGAATGGCAGTTCAGATATTCGAAGAACTGCTCGTCGGCGGCCGCCACCGTGACCTCGTGATAAAGCCGCAGCTTCGCTGACGGCCCCAGCGTCGAGAGATATTTCATCGCTGCGCCGAATATCTTCACGTGCGTCGGATGCGATTCCGCCCAGCGCTCCAGCGCAGCGAGGCTCTTCCACCAGCTCTGGCCGTAGGATTTTTCAATCGCCTTGCCGTCAGCCGAGAGCACCTGCATGTAGCGGTTGGCGTAGCAACCGATCCCGAGCCCGTCGTCGCGCAGGAAATCCATGCCCTCGCGCAGCACCGGCTCGACGTCGTCGAGATAGAGCTTTCGCTCGGATGCTTCCGTATCGCTCCAATCTTGCCCCGAGCGGATCAGGCAGAGATTGTCGTGCGCCTTGACGCGCAAGCGTGCACCGTCACGGACCAGCTCGGGATTGCCGCCCGGCGACATCGGATCGGTCTGCGACAGCGGAATGCGGTCGCGCATGCCGCCCCAATAAGCGTGCTCCTGCACCTCGCCGCTCATGCCGTCCGCAATCACGGCGACACCCTCGGGCCTGCCGAGCGAAGAGAACAAAGTCTCATGCCGCGCCACGGCGGGACGCAGCACCTCGATGAAGGTGCCGATGCCGGCGCGCGGCTTTCCGGTCCACGCCTCACGGGCCGGCGCAAACCACGAGTCGAAGCGCGCGATGTCGTCCCAATAGGCGACCGAGACGATGTTCGCGTGGCCAGCCTGATCGACATACTGCGCGCGGTCCCAATGCGTGGGACCGCCCTCGCCGGCAAACAGCCCGGCGATTTCAGCGAGCGCATCCGTCGCAGCCGCCGGCGTCGCTCCACGATGCTGCACGCCGAAATAAGCCATCACCACGCGGCTCACACCAGGCTTGTAGCGTGCCACGAAGGATGGATATGGCGGCTGATAATCATCGGGCACGCGCTTGTGGCGCGTGCGCGGGGTTTCGAGATGCGCGGGAATTGCGGATTCCATCATCGTACCCTCCCCTCCATCTCGGTGTTCAGCTCGCTGCCGCGGCAATGTCCGCGGGCTCGACGGTGTCGACCGGCAGCGCGAACTGCTCGACGCGCTTGTAGGGCTTCTTGTTGAGCAACAGCCGGGTGACGTCGGGCCGCGAATAATGCCCCGCAGGGTCGGCCGCGTTCTTGGCAACGCCGATAGCGCCGAGGTCGATTTCGGCGATCAGCAGCCCCTCCTGATCCGGCGCGAGCTTGTCGCCGATCTGGCTGCCGTCGGGACCGTAGATCGCAGCAAAACCACCGCCAACATGGAGAAGCGCGTTCTTGTCCGGCCGGTCGCAGAGCTCGTCGATCATGGCCTGCGACACCGTTGCGCAAGGCGCCAGCACGAAGCACGAGCCTTCGACCGCATAGACGCGCGAGGCAGCGTTGTTGACCTCGGCGCCGAGGGCTGGCGCGAAGGGATCGTACAGCGAGAAGCTCGGCCAGGCCGCAACGTGCACCTGCTCGTTCTGGGCATACATCGCATATTTCGACAGCGGCTGGAGATGCTCCCAACAGCAGAGCGCGCCGATGCGGCCGATGTCAGACCGCGCGTGGACTGCGAGATCACTGCCATCACCCTCGCCATAGACGGTCCGCTCCGCATGGGTCGGCCGCAGTTTGCGGCGTTTTGCGATGGTCTCGCCATCCGGCCCGATCAGCCATTGCGCGAGGTAAAGGCTGCCGCCATCGCGCTCGGAGAGGCCGATCACGGCGGTGAGCTTTGCCTTCCGCACCGCATCGCGCAGTCGCTCCGCCTGTGGACTGTCATAGGACAGCGAATTGTCGAAATAGCGCTGCACGAAACCACGGCCGATCGCCCAGGCCGGCGAGTCCATCCAGATGTGCCAGGGGTAGCCGGGGATGAACGCCTCTGGAAACGCGATCAGCTTGGCGCCCTTCTCGGCGGCCTCCCTGATCAGCGCGACCGACTTGTCGATCGAGGAGTCGAGGTCGAGCCAGGCCGGCGCCGCCTGCACCACCGCGACCTTGTATTTCGGATGTTCGATGCCCATTGCCGCCTCCTTTGCCGGTTGATCCAAAACCACGTCCGATGCAGTCTATTGGGCCAAGCCGGGCGGCCGCGTGCTCGACCACGGCGGAACAAAAACTCGACTGGCAAACTCGGTCGGAAGGGATCGCGCCCGGTACGGAACTTGCCTGCAATCAGGCGGATCTGCGCCACCATGCGGTTTGCTGAGGTGAAAGGGAGGCCTGACAATGACGATCCAGTTCACGACAGACGGCAGCCCCGGCCACCGACGGCTCGCCCTCTGGCAAGACATCGTCTGCGACGTCTACGTCGGGCTCGACTGCAAGTCCGACCTCGGCAGCGCTTTTCACGGCTCGGTCACGCAGGCCCCGCTCGGCAAAGCCGTCTGCTCCGAGGTCTGCTCCGAGCGCCAGCACGTCTTCCGCACGCCCTCGCGCATCGCGCGTTCAGATCAAGA